>Ga0208544_10000272_pt1 | contig 42423 bp, 41 predicted proteins | sample DEB08_DNA_9_FD_184526 | JGI IMG/M metagenome (GOLD analysis project Ga0208544, IMG submission 184526) | Aqueous microbial communities from the Delaware River and Bay under freshwater to marine salinity gradient to study organic matter... | ecosystem: Environmental > Aquatic > Marine > Coastal ... | reverse complement strand
GACACCTCCTCGACGCTGAAGACAACAGGCAGTTTGCGCGGCTCGGTGCGGAACTGCATGTAGCGCTTCATCTCTTCGCGCCCGCAGGTCATCCCGAAGAAGAACCGCAGCGCCACGATCCGCGTGTTGAAGGTCGACGGGGTCACCCCGGTGTCCGACATATGAAGCTGATAGGCGCGCAGCTCCTCCGGCGTTGCAGTGTCTGGTGAATGGCCAAGGAAGGTCGCGAAATCCTTGATCGCCCGGATGTGGGACTTCTGCGCTTTGTCCCCCATTCCACGAATGCGCATGTCTTCGATCATCCGCTGGCGCAGCGGGGTTACTCTCTCCTCTGTCATGGAAACCTCCTGTCTGATGATTGAGAAGACCCCAATCATCAGACAGGTTGGCCAAATCGCAAAATGAGCACTGTTACGAGCGTATCACGCCGTCAGCAGAAAGCACCAATGCCGCGGAGCGGCTTCGTCCTTCCGCCGTTAGCAGTCATATTGGCGTAGTCCAGCACCCATCAGTCTCAGGTCGAACCGGACCTCCGCTTGGAGTTGCACGAAGGTCCGGTTCTGATCGTTTGCTTGGTACGGAGTGATCAAGCGGTTGCCAAATATGCACCTTTACCGAGGTGGTGATATGACCCCATCACCGTAGGGAACTGATAAGCCCCGGCGATCAGGAAAGGGACGGAACCCTGATCGCCGGGTAAACACTACGCCACCAATCTATAACCACCAGATTCGGTCACAAGAAGGCGCGCATTGGACGGATCTGGTTCTATTTTTTGACGAAGACGGTAAATATGTGTCTCCAATGTGTGCGTCGTCACGCCCGCATTATACCCCCAGACCTCGTGTAACAGCACATCGCGGGGCACAACGCCGTCGGTTGCGCGGTACAGAAACTTAAGGATATTCGTCTCTTTTTCGGTCAGCCGAACCTTCTTATCGTCTTCTGTCACAAGCATTTTCTGGGCTGGCTTGAAGGTGTAAGGCCCAAGCTGGAACACCGCATCTTCGGATTGCTCGTGGGTGCGCAGCTGGCTGCGAATCCGGGCCAAGAGCACGGGGAACTTGAACGGTTTGCTGACATAATCATTGGCACCCGCATCAAGGCCATAAATCGTGTCGGCATCGCTGTCCTGCGCCGTCAGCATCACAATCGGGCATTTTATGCCTTGTTTGCGCATCAGCCGACACAGCTCGCGACCATCGGTGTCGGGCAGGCCAACATCGAGGATCATCAGATCGTAAAGACCTTCCTTGGCCTTGACCATCGCGCTTGCGCCATCATCGGCTTCGAAGACATCGAAATCCTCTGTCATCAGCAACTGTTCACCCAGCGCCTCGCGCAGATCGTCGTCGTCGTCGACCAGTAGAATTTTCTTGAGCTGTCCCATGACATTCTCCTTCGCTATGACTAATCAAGTGTGCTTAAGACACGTATCCGACAAGCCATCGTGCAAATTTTTCACACGGACGTGTGATTTCACCGTGAATTGTTTCACTTTGCTGCGAAAATAGCTATCTGATGAAACAAACACGAGGCGGACATGCATGGGCTTTTCCCCGGATATTACAGAACGGCTGGCCCGCGCACGTGCGGATCTGCGGATGGGCGTGCCGATTGTGCTGGACGACGGTGCCGTTGTGTTGGCCGCCGAGACGCTGGATGCCACGCGTCTGGCATATCTGCGCACATTGGGTGGCGCTCCGGTGCTTGTGGTGACAGGCAGGCGCGCTGAAACGCTCAAGGCGCGCGCCTATGACGGGGATGTTGCCCGCATTTTGCTGCCGCGCGATGTTACCCTGTCGTGGGTCCGGTCCGTCGCAAATCCTGCCGATGATCTGCGCGCCCCGATGAAAGGCCCCCTGCAAAGCCAGCGCGACGGATCAGCCGACCTGCACCGTGCCGCAATTGCGCTGACCAAGGCCGCGCGCCTTCTGCCCGCCGCTGTGGTGCTGCCCGTCGCTGATCCGGCGTCCTTTGCCGCGACCCATAACCTGACGCTTGTTCCGGCGGATGCCGCCGTGGATACCGGCCTTAGCCCGCTGCACGAAATCGTCAGCGCCCGCCTGCCGCTTGCGGTGTCCGAAGCGGGGCGTTTGCACATTTTCCGTCCCGACGATGGTGCCGAGGAACATTATGCCGTTGAAATAGGCCGGCCTGATCGGTCAGAACCTGTGCTGTCGCGGCTACATTCTGCTTGTTTCACGGGTGATCTGCTGGGGTCGCTGAAATGCGACTGCGGTCCGCAGCTGCGTGGTGCTCTGGCGCAAATGGGCGCCGAAGGGGCAGGGGTCCTTCTGTACCTAAATCAAGAAGGGCGTGGGATTGGGCTTGCCAACAAAATGCGCGCCTATTCACTGCAGGATCAAGGGTTTGACACCGTGGAGGCGAACCACCGGCTGGGTTTTGAAGATGACGAGCGGGATTTTCGGATCGGCGCGGAGATTCTCAAACGGATGGGGTTCAATGCGGTGCGCCTGATGACCAACAACCCCGCCAAAGTGGCCCGTATGGAAAGTGCCGGTATCACAGTGACGGAACGCGTGCCGCTCAAGGTTGGTGAGAACCGACACAATGCGGCATATCTTGCAACCAAGGCCGCGAAATCCGGGCATTTGTTTTAGCCCGGCGTTGCCAAACCGTAAGGTGGATTGAAATCCACCCTACGAGATTGATCGGTAGATGAACCGCACTGACCTTGTCCTGACCCCGACCCACCTGCGGTTCATGAACCGCCGTTTCCCCCGCACCATTGGGCGCGGCGGTGTGACCGGTCGCAAGGCAGAAGGCGACGGGGCCACCCCCCGTGGCACGCATTGCATCGTCGGGATGCTGTACCGGCCAGATCGGATGGCGCGGCCCACCGACTGGGCACTGCCGATCCGGCCCGGTGATCTGTGGTCAGATGATGTGCGCGACCCCGACTACAACATGATGGTCCGCGTCCCGCATCGCTTTGGCCATGAAAACCTGCGCCGTGCCGACCCGATGTATGATCTGATCATTCTGACCGATTGGAACTGGCCCTACGCAGTCAAAGGGCGCGGTTCCGCTATTTTTCTACACCAATGGCGGGGTCCGGGGCGACCCACGGCGGGTTGCGTGGCGTTTTCACGGGCTGACCTGTGCTGGATTGCCCGCCACATACGCCACGAAACACGGCTTGTTATCGTATAGCGGCTGGACCTTATGCCTATATTTAGGCAACACTGGAAGGCACGCATATGAAACACCAAGGCCCATTCATGACCCCTGAAGAAATCGCACAACTGCCCTACCGGCCCTGCGTCGGCATTATGCTGGCCAACACGCGGGGGCACATCTTTGTGGGCCAGCGGATTGACCGCGATACCGACGCCTGGCAAATGCCCCAAGGCGGCGTGGACAAAGGTGAAAACACCCGCGATGCTGCCCTGCGTGAACTTCAGGAGGAAACGGGCATTACCCCCAACCTTGTCACCCTCGAGGCCGAAACCGCTGGCCTGATCCCGTATGATCTGCCGCATGATCTGGTGCCGAATATCTGGAAAGGCCGCTATCGGGGGCAAGAACAGAAATGGTTCCTGATGCGCTTTCACGGTGCCGATGATCAGATCCAAATCGCAACGGCCTACCCGGAATTTTCGCGTTGGAAGTGGATCCCGTCAGGCGCGTTGGTCGACGCGATCGTGCCCTTCAAGCGGGCGGTCTATGAACAGGTTCTGGCCGAATTCCAAACCAAGCTCTGACAACAGGAGCCGCCGCATGCAACTTTCCACCCTCGTTGTGATCCTCGCTTCAATCGCCGGACAGGCCGCCGCACTTAGTTGTGTGCAGCCCGCCCCGATTGCGACCTTCCAGCGGGTCGCGGCGGCGCCCGATGCGTATTTCGTTCTTTATGGTGATCTGACCTTTGACGAAGGCGCGCTGCCGCCTGCCGTGTCGAACCGCCGCACGACTGATCCCGCGCCCATCCCCGCCCGGTTTCGTGGCAAGGGACTGACGCTTGATGGCTTCACGTCCGATTACATCAGCCCGGCCACCCTACAGGTCAGTTGTGCCGGGCCATGGTGCGGCACGGCGCGCAGTGGCGGTGATGCGCTGTATTTCGTGCGCGCCGACAGCGACCCGGTGACGATGCAGGCCGAACCCTGCGGCGGCATGATCTTTCAGGACCCGTCGCAGGCGGTGCTGGACGCGCTGACATCGTGCATGCGCGGTGACACCTGCTCAGCGCAGCCGTTCAAGTAACCGCAGCGACGCATAACCATCCGGCGTCAAGCCCTGACTGCGCTGATAGCTTTGGATCGCGGCCACACTGTTTGGCCCGATCCTGCCATCCACACCTTGCGTCGAAAATCCCGCAGACGTCAGACGTTGCTGCAACTCGACCCGCTCGGCGCGCAGCAAGCCGCGTTCGCCGGCGGGCCAGGCGGCCTGTAACGGCGCCAGCCCCCTGATGCGGTCGCCCAAATGGCCCACGCCGATGATATAGGCCTGCGCATTGTTGTACCGCCCGATCACGTCATAGTTGCGGAACACCAGAAACGCGGGCCCACCGGCGCCGGTCGGCGTGATCAGTGCCGCTTCGCCATAATCCGGGACCATCTGCCCATCGACACCACGCACACCCTGCTGGCCCCAATCCGCAGGGGACCGGCGCGCCGCACGCCCCGATTGACCAAAGTCAAAACCACGCGGCAGCCGCACCTCGACCCCCCAGGGCTGGCCCTGCTGCCAGCCAAAACGGCGCAGATATGCGGCGGTCGATGCCAGCGCATCACTGGGATCATCGGCCCAGATATCGCGCCTGCCATCCCCGGTGAAATCCACAGCATAGGCCTGATACGACGTTGGAATGAACTGGGTGTGCCCCATCGCGCCTGCCCATGATCCGGTCATGTTGCGGGGCGCCACATCGCCGCGCTGCAAAATCCCAAGCGCTGCGACCAATTGTTCTTCGAAAAACCGGCCCCGTCGCCCGTCGTAGGCCAGCGTGGCCAGCGTTGAAATCAGCGGCGTATCACCCCGGCGTTGGCCATAATTGCTTTCCATGCCCCAAATCGCGGTGACCACATGGGCATCAACACCATATGTGGCCTCAATACGTCCCAGCAGGTTGGCATATTGCTGGGTCATCCCCCGGCCAGTGGCGACGCGCGTATCGGATGCGGCCGTGGACATATAATCGCCCAAGGGTTTGACAAATTCGGCCTGATTGCTGTCGCGGGCGATACTGTCTGGCAGGTACTGGGCCCCGGCAAATGCCGCGTCGAATGTCCGGTCGGAAATACCGGCGCTGCGGGCACGGCCGCGAAACCCGGCTATCCAATTGCCAAATCCACCGGCCTGCGCGCCAGCACCATGTGCCGTTGCCATACCGGCAAGCGCCGTTGCGATAAATGTTCGACGATGCACTGCAAACCTCCATTATTGGTTTTCGCAGAGATTAGCACACCCGCCGCCGGATCAAAATCAACTCTCCGCCAGATCGGCGGTATATGCCGCCGACGCGCGCGGCCTAATGCCGCGTGCGTTTCACCTTGCGCGCCGTCTTGGCCGCCTTTTTCTTGGCTGATCCCACCTTGCGGCGCGGTGGCTTGCCACGGCCCCGTGACGGTCCGCGCGGCATGGTTTTTTCGTCCAGGGTGATCAGCTCTACGATCAGCCCGCCGGTCACCGGCGCGGCCTCGATCAGCTTGACAGTGACCCGCTGGCCAAGACGGATCACAACCCCGGAATCCGCGCCCATCAACGTCTGGGTTTCGGGATCATAGTGGAAATATTCCGCGCCCAGCGTGCGGATCGGGATCATCGCGTCGGCGCCGGTTTCGTCCAGCTTCACAAAGACGCCAAACTTGGCAATCCCGCTGATCCGACCCCCAATTTCATACCCGATTCGGTCTGACAGAAACGCGGCAAGATAGCGGTCGGTGGTGTCACGTTCGGCGGCCATCGACCGACGCTCTGTGTCGCTGATCTGTTTTGCGGTCTCGGGCAACTGCGCGATATCGTCGGGCGACAAACCGTCCTTGCCCCAGCCATGCGCAGCGATCAGCGCACGATGCACGATCAGATCGGAATACCGGCGAATCGGCGATGTGAAATGCGCATACGCCAGCAGCGCCAGCCCGAAATGGCCAAAGTTATCGGGGTTGTAATAGGCCTGCGTCATCGACCGCAACGTCGCCATATTGATCAGTTCATCATTGTCGGTGCCCTCGGCCTGCGACAATAGCCGGTTCAGGTGCGCCGTCTTCAGCACCTGTCCCTTTGCCAGCGTCAGCCCCGACGCCGCTGCGACCTCGCGCAGTGCCTCCAGCTTTTCGGGTGCCGGTTCTTCGTGGACCCGGAACAGCAGCGGCGATTTCTTGGCGACCAGCGTTTCTGCGGCGGCGACATTGGCCAGCACCATGAATTCTTCGATCAGCTTATGGGCGTCCAGCCGCGCCTTGAAATTGACCGACGCCACCTTGCCGTTGTCATCCAGCACGATTTGGCGTTCAGGCAGGTCAAGATCCAGCGGCTGCCGCGCCGCACGCGCCTTGGTCAGCGCATCGTAAGCAGCATACATCGGCCTGATGATATCATCCATCAACGGGGCAACCTTGTCGCCCGGCTGCCCGTCCATGCCCGCCTGCACCTCTTGATAATTCAGCGCGGCGACCGATTTCATCAGCCCACGGCAGAACTCATGGCTGATCTTGTTGCCGTGGGCATCAATGCGCATCGCAACCGCGACACAGGCGCGTTCGACACCTTCATGCAGGGAACACAGGTCCCCCGACAGCCGGTCGGGCAACATCGGTACGACGCGGTCAGGGAAATAGCTGGAATTGCCGCGCTTGCGCGCCTCGCGGTCCAGTTCCGATCCCGGACGCACATAGTATGCCACATCGGCAATCGCGACCCATATGATGAAACCACCCTCGTTCTTGGGGTCGGGGTCCGTCTGCACGTAGCAGGCATCGTCGCGGTCGCGGGCGTCAAATGGGTCAATCGTGATCAGCGGCAGGTCGCGCAGATCCGTGCGGCCGTCCAGCCCGGCAGGTATCGCAGCATCCGCCTCGGCAACGGCCGCATCAGAGAAGTGATCGGGAATACCGTGCTGGTGAATAGCAATCAGCGACACCGCACGCGGCTCTGTCGGGTCGCCCAAACGGGCAACGATCCGCGCCTTGGGCAGGCCTAGGCGGCCCTTTGGCCCGGCCTGTTCGGCCTCGACCAATTCACCATCTTTTGCGCCGCCAGTCGCGCCGGCGGCGACAACCCACTGCCGGTCCGACCCTTTATCGACGGCCAGCACACGCCCCCCTTCGGACCCTTCCCGGTAGACGCCCAAAATCCGCAATGGGTTGGTCCCGATCCGGCGGATCATGCGGGCGGTGTGGCTGTGGTCTTCGGTCTTATCGACGGTCACGCGCCCGAGAATACGGTCGCCCGCACCTAACGCGGGATCACCCGCGCGCGGCAGCATCAAAATGCGTGGCTCGGCGCCCTGACCTTGCCATTCCAAAGGCCGCGCAAACAAATCACCGTCTGCGTCGGGCACCAAAATCTCCAGCACGGATACCGGCGGCAGGTCTTCGGCATCGCGATAACTGCTGCGCCGCTTGGTCAGCTTGCCCTCCGTCTCCAGCTCTCTGAGCAGGCTCTTGAGGTCAATGCGCGCTGCGCCTTTGATGTCAAAGGCCTTCGCGATATCGCGTTTGGCAGCTTTGGTGGGGTTCTGGGCGATCCATTCAAGGATCTCGGATTTGGATGGGATGCGTGTCATGGGCCAGCATTAGCACGCGGCGAAAGGGCCGTCATCACAATATATACGCCAGCGATTCTGGCGGAAAAGGGTGGGCACGACAGGTAAGGATCAGGCGAAATAATCGGTCAAAATCCGCCGGTAAATCGCCTTGAGTTGGACGATCTGCGCGACCGCGACCCGTTCATCCACCTGATGCATGGTCTTTCCGACCAGACCGAATTCCACGACCGGACAGTGATCCTTGACGAACCGCGCATCCGACGTGCCCCCCGACGTCGACAGAACCGGCTTCCGGCCTGTCTCGGCCTGCACCGCCGCACTGATCAAATCCGACAAATCGCCCGGCGGCGTCAGGAAACTTTCGCCTGATACCTTGACCGTGTTGTCAATCCCAACACCGTATTCCGTGGCGATCTTTGCGGCTTCGCCGTTCAGCCAGTCAATGATGGACTGGCTGGAATGGGCGTCGTTAAACCGCACATTCACGGTCGCACGGCAGGTCGCCGGGATCACATTCGTCGCCGGGTTCCCTGTATCAATAGTCACCACGGCCAAGCTTGACGCATCAAAATGTTCTGTCCCCTCGTCCAGTACATGCGATGACAACCGATCCATCAAACGGGCCATCGCCGGCAGGGGGTTTTTCGCGCGGTGCGGATAAGCGGCATGGCCCTGCACCCCGCGCACCGTGAACCACACCGTCAGAGACCCACGTCGGCCAATCTTCATCGCCTCGCCCATCACATCCGGGCAGGTCGGTTCGCCCACCAGACAAACCGACATCGCCTCGTTGTTGGCAGCCATCCAATCCAGCAAGGCGGTCGTGCCATCCAATGCATCGCCTTCCTCGTCCCCGGTAATGGCCAATACGACCGCACCGTCAGGGGGCGTTTCGGTCACAAAATCAATCGCTGCGGCAGCAAATGCGGCCACACCGGATTTCATGTCCGTGGACCCTCGACCATAAAGATAGCCATCCCTGATCTGGGCGCCAAACGGATCCACGGACCAATCCGCCGCGTCGCCAATCGGCACCACATCGGTATGGCCGTTAAAGCCGAACGTCCGGTTCGCCCCCCGACGACCCCAGCGGGCAAACAGGTTCGCAACGCCGCCGCGATCCACACGGGTGCAGGTGAAACCCGCATCTGACAACAGCCGTTCCAGCAAAACGAGAGCGCCGCCCTCAATCGGCGTGACCGAGGGGCAGCGGACCAGATCAGCGGTCAGGGCAACGGGATCAATGGGCATGGGGCAGGCTCCTTTGCGCTATGGCTAGCGTGAAGGGCGGGGGGATGCAATTCACCGGGTGTGCGAATGTGCGGACGTGGACGTAATCCCCTTTCCATGGGGGTCTGATTTATGTCGCGATGAATTTCCAATGCAGTCCCAACATCATGTCCCAAATCAAAGTCGTGGCGCCTGCTTTCACATCGCGCGAGTTCATAAATGTGGGCGCGCGGGTGGCTAAGAACTAGATTGCGCCGAACACAAACTTGACTAAAAATAGAGCAAAATGGACATAAATTGGCCTAACTTTTGGGCGAAAAAAAAAGTCAACCCATAGTGTTTTTTATAGTAGAGAGTACGAAATGAGAAAAGTTGTTGGAGTCGCATTGCTAGCTGCCCTGTTCGCCGGGCCTGCGCAAGCGCAACAGGCGTCGTCAGGTGTCTCACCCTTTGTCATGAACACATTGTTCATCGTCTTCTGCGGCGTTCTGGTCATGTGGATGACAGCAGGCTTCGCGATGCTCGAAGCGGGCTTTGTTCGCGAGAAAAACGTCGTCAGCCAATGTGCCAAGAACATCGGTCTTTTTGCTATTGCATCGACGGCATTCATACTGAGCGGATACGGCCTCATGTTCCCAAATGGAAACTGGATCATGCCTGGTGTCTTGGGATTTTCTGGTGCCATCGAGATCACGGATGTTGTTGACAGTGGATCCGATTTCGTCGGTCGCGGTCATGCCGGCGCCGCTGATATTTTCTTTCAGTCCATGTTCTGCGTGGCTGTTGCGTCCATTGTGTCCGGAGCCATTGCTGAGCGCGTAAAGATTGTGTCGTTCTTCATCTTCACTGCCGTTTTGACAGCCGTCATCTATCCCATTCAGGCCTCCTGGACATGGGGTGGCGGATTCTTGGCTGCTGACCTTGGTTTTAAAGATTTGGCCGGTAGTACGGTTGTTCACGTCGTTGGCGGTGTTGCAGCATTGACCGGCGCGCTGTTTGTCGGTGCGCGCGAGGGGCGATTCATCGACGGAAAGAAAGTTGCCCTTGGCAATCACTCTTTGCCGCTGGCAACGATTGGGACCTTGATCTTGTGGATGGGGTGGTACGGGTTCAATGCGGGCTCCTACCTCAGCTTTGCATCAGATGCAGACGCAGCTAATGTGTCTCGCATTTTCCTCAATACGAACTTGGCCGCCGCAGGCGGGGTCATTGTTGCAGCGTTTCTGTCGTACCTGCGGGAGTTTCGCTTTGATCTTGCCTTCATGCTCAACGGGGCACTTGGTGGCTTGGTCGCGATCACTGCAGAGCCGCTCTTCCCTACACCCTTCTGGGCGTTTGCGGTTGGCATGGGCGGCGGCTTGATCATCTTCTGGGCCACTCAGATTCTCGACTACTTCAAAATTGACGACGTCGTGGGGGCCGTCCCGGTTCATCTGTTCTGCGGTATCTGGGGAACCATTGCTGCGGGTTTCACAAACCCTGACGCGTCCGTTCTCGGGCAGCTGTCCTCAGTCTTGATCGTCATCACCTATGTTGGCGTGACGACCAGCATTGTCTGGATCGCGTTAAAAGAAACGTTGGGTGTTCGCATATCGGCTGCCAAGGAAGCATACGGCATCGATAAAAGCGACTTCGTACTGGACAACTGATTTTTCAGTTATTGCGCGGCAAAATATGTAGCCAAGGCAAACCAAAATGGTTCGCCTTGGCCACGATAGGCAGGCCGTCGTTTGCTAAATACACAATGAATAATCGGTAAGAGAGTTGCGATAATCGCGGTGGCCTCTTTTGGGAGTACGGTAAATGAAAATGCTGGCGTGCGGTATTGCAATGTCGATTGGGGCTTTAGCGAGCGACGTGATGGCTGACCAAATTTTGACCGTTGATGGAGAAGAATATTTGCTGTCTTCTCTGTTGGAGAATTGCCAGCGCATAACCGGCGATCCCGAGGCGCAGATGGACTGTATCAGCGCTATTTCCCAGCTGCTCGCTGCAAAATCCGGCGAAGCACAAGAAACCGCTGTGTCCGTGACCCAAGCCTTGGATGCTTTGCGGGCTGTGGCCCAGTATCAAGACGACGAGTCGGGCCTGTCGATTACCGGATCGGACTGCAGCATCCACATCGTCTATTTCAACAACTATTTTCACATCAGTCGCCGTAACATTTCAACGATCGACCTGTTCAGCGCACAGTTTGATGCGTCGAAATTGCAGTATGATCAAATTGTCGAGGTTCAAGGAGCGCAAGCTCCGTTGTTACAAGGGTTCATGGCCCCCGGAACGAATGCGACGATGCGTGGTGGTGTCGCCCTCGAGTCGGCACAGCATAACTTTTCACCCAGATCTCCCCGGACGACGATGGACGTTTATGCCAACGAAGTTGTCAGTCAACTGCCGGCCAAGGAAGATCAAACATTCGACTTTGTGCTGATCCATCCGAAACGCAGCCAAGCCAGCGCTGATATCTGGAGCGCTTTTGAGACTGTCGTGAAGGCATGCAAGCAGTGACCGCCCTCTTAAATCGCTCACAGCAAAATTGCCAAAGTGGACTTTGGCCGCAGTAGCGCAAATCGTCAAAGTGGGCGCAGAGCGTCTGTTCGTGGCTGCGCTAAATGACGCCTGTTTGGATTCTGAACATACGTAACGCCTACGCCGCCAAGACCTATTTATCGTCCCCGAAAAACGGCGTCATCTGCGCCACGATCACGCTGTTTTCTTCCAGCGCGCGCTGCATCAGTGCCTTTTCTTCGTCGTCAATGTCGTGCCCCTCTGCCAGCCGTTCGTCCAGCGTGCCATAGCCCGATACATCCAGCGGGGCCAAGTCAGCCTGTTTCAGGATCGCGACGGTTTCGCGTACCGCCTCGGCCTCGTCCACGCCGCTGGCATAGCACATCAGGGCCGCGCCCGTGGCACCATCGGGCAGGCCGTCACCCGCGTTGCGGCCCACCTCGACCAGCAATGTGTAAACCTGCTGACGACTTGGTTTCTTGGTCATTGCGTACCCTTTTCTTCCCAGCGCGACCGGACTGCCCATATGGTCGAAACGATAATGACAATCTGCAACGGCGCATAGATCAGCACCATCAAGAACAGAATTGTCACAAACAGCGGCAATTGCATCACATAGACAAACATCAGTGCAGGTTGCCATATCGCAGCCAGCACCACGGCGATGATGATGATGTCGATAACCACCGGCCCCCACGCCTCGCGGAGCGACGGGTGTTCACCCGCCGCAATGCGTTTGCGCGCCAAGGTCCGGCTGATGATCATCTAATCGCGCAACAGGTCGTTGATACCGGTCTTGGACCGGGTCCGCTCGTCCACGCGCTTGACGATGACGGCGCAATACAGGTTGATGCCGTTCTTTGATGGCATGGACCCCGCGACGACGACCGAATAGGGCGGCACTTCACCATACATGACTTCACCGGTTTCGCGGTCAACGATCTTGGTCGATTGGCCGATGAACACGCCCATCCCCAGAACCGAACCCTCGCGGATGATACAACCCTCGACGACTTCGGACCTGGCCCCGATAAAACAGTTGTCTTCGATGATCGTCGGGCCGGCCTGCATCGGCTCCAACACGCCGCCAATGCCAACGCCACCGGACAGATGCACGTTCTTGCCGATCTGTGCGCATGACCCAACCGTGGCCCAGCCATCAACCATCGTGCCTTCGTCAACATAGGCGCCAAGGTTCACAAACGACGGCATCAGCACAACGCCCTTGCCGATGAATGCCGACCGCCGCACGATCGACCCCGGCACCGCGCGGAACCCCGCGTCGCGCCACTGGGTTTCGCCCCAGCCGTCAAACTTCGATGGCACCTTATCCCACCAGGTCGACCCGCCGTTGCCGCCGGAAATCGGCTCCATGTCGTTCAGGCGGAATGACAACAGCACCGCCTTCTTGGCCCATTGGTTCACATGCCACGACCCATCTTCGCGCTTTTCCGCCACACGCAATGCACCGCTGTCCAACGCATTCAGCGTCTCTTCGATGGCATCGCGGGTTTCACCCGTCGTTGCAGGGCTGATCGTATCGCGGGCATCCCACGCGGCTTCGATTGCGGTCTCAAGGGCGGCGTTGGACATGGGTGGTCTCCAATTTCCTATGGTCAGCTATTGGAACGCGCTATAGACCACAAAAGGCCAAAAGCGCAATGCGAGGAAAAGCAGTATGCAAGACAACCGACGCCACCCGTTCCGTGACAGTCACGAGGACCGGGAAGCAGCAACGCATACGCCCGATACCGCCCAGACACGGGCGCCGTCCTATAAACTGGCCTTCGCCGACGATGACTTCATGTACCGCGAAGAACTGCGCCCCGTGCGGCTGCAACTGGAGCTGCTCAAGCCCGAAATGCTGATGAACGAGGCGGGGATCAACTCGACCATCGTTCTGTTCGGTGGCGCGCGCATTCCCGATCCGGTGAACAAGGCCGGCGCGGGCACCAAAACCCTCGCCGATCTGACGAAATATTATGCCGAGGCGCGGCGCTTTGCCCAGATCATGACCGCCAAATCGCTGGCCAAAGGCGGCAAGGACGACGTGATCGTCACCGGCGGCGGTCCGGGTGTGATGGAGGCGGGCAATCGCGGCGCGGCGGATGCGGGCGGCAAATCCATCGGCTTCAACATCGTCCTGCCCCATGAACAGGCGCCGAACGAATATGTCACGCCAGAGCTGTGTTTCAACTTCCACTACTTCGGTATCCGCAAGATGCACTTCTTGATGCGCGCCTCTGCGATCTGCGTTTTTCCGGGGGGGTTCGGCACGCTCGATGAAATGTTCGAAGCCCTGACCCTCATTCAGACCGGTCGTATGGCGCAGGTGCCGTTCTTGTTATTCGGCCGGTCGTTTTGGGAAAAGATCATCAACTGGGACGCATTGGCCGAAGCCGGCACGATATCGGCCGATGATCTGACGCTGTTCCGCTTTGTCGAAACCGCGGAAGAGGCCGTTGCAGCCTTGGAAAACTGGGCCGGCAGGGGCGAAAAGCGTGGGGTGCTGCCGGGCCGCTAGGGGCTGCTATTACGGTGGTGGCCCGCGCGGCGGGGGGGCATTTCATGAAAAACTCAACGGTCAGCCGGTCCATCTGCCGGGCCTGCGCACGGCATCAGTGCCACAGCCCACACACGACCGGCGGCCCAGCCACACGACGCACGCACGCCAAACCCCTATCAGTGGCTGTGCCCGCCATGACAGCCACAGGGGGCACAGTGCTGCCCTAAACGGCCCGTGCGAACGATGTGGCCATGTGCGAAAACGGTATGCCAAACCGCCGGATGAATTTTGCATGACGAAAGCCAAGGTCGGCCGCACTACAGATTTCCTTGCCTGACCGGTCTGCCAACGTCAGCCCGCCACCGCTTTTCACAAACCGATATCCGTGCTTTCGCAATCGTATCTGCACGTCGTTCCAATCATCCGCTGCCGTCAAATCGTCGGACAACTGTGCGCGCAGCGGGGCCAGCGCCTTGTCCGTCTTGACTGCCTTTGTGCGCAGCCGGCGGCGCAAATCATGCCGCAGCGCATTGCGCAGGATGTCGCCAATCGCCGCATCGTCGCGCCCACCCAGATGTTCCAGGGCGTCGACCAGTTCGGGGGGTAAACCAAGCACTATCTGTTTCATGCCGTCAATGGACCAGAACAGAGTGAATATTAAATTAAAGTCCGGTCTCTGCCGCGATTTCCGCCCGGGTTTTTCGCGCCCGCTCGGTCGCGGATTTCAACTGCCCGCAGGCCGCCATGATGTCTTCGCCACGCGGTTTGCGTATGGGCGACGAATACCCGGCCCGATAAATGATATCGGCAAAGGCGCGAATGCGGTTATTCGACGACCGCTTATAGGGCGCGCCGGGCCATTCGTTGAACGGGATCAAATTGATCTTGGCGGGAATACCTTCAATCAGTTTCACCAAACGGCGGGCATCGGCGTCACTGTCGTTCACCCCTTCCAGCATCACATATTCAAAGGTGATTCGCTCGGAGTTAGACACTTTGGGGTAATTGCGCAGCGCCTCGAGCAGATCAACCAGCGGCCAGCGCTTGTTGATCGGAACCAGCTTATCGCGCACCTCATCGGTGGTGGCATGGAACGAAATCGCCAGCTGGCAACCAATCTCTTCGGCGGTTCGGGCGATCTCGGGGACCACACCAGAGGTGGACAGCGTGATGCGGCGCCGCGATAGCGAAATCCCCTCGGGGTCCATCGCGATCTTCATAGCGTCGCGGACGTTTTCGAAATTATACAGCGGCTCACCCATGCCCATCAGAACGACGTTCGACAAAAGACGGTTCTCGTCCCTTGGCGCACCGGGGACCGGCCATTCGCCCAGATCGTCACGGGCCAACATGATCTGCCCGATGATTTCCGCCGTTGTCAGATTGCGCACCAGCTTCTGGGTGCCCGTGTGACAGAACGAACATGTCAGCGTGCAACCCACCTGCGATGAAATGCACAGCGTGCCGCGATCAGTCTCGGGGATGTAAACAACCTCGACCTCATGACCGCCTGCAATCCGCACCAGATACTTGCGGGTGCCATCGCCAGACACTTGCCGGGTCACGACCTGCGGCAGCCCGATCACAAAATTCTCGGCCAAAGTCGCGCGAACGCTTTTCGACAGATTTGTCATCTCGCCAAAATCGCGCACACCCCAATGATACAGCCACTGCCATATCTGGTTCACCCGCATCTTGGCTTGCTTTTCCGCGATACCGACCTTGATCAAGACATCGCGCATTTGATCGCGCGACAGACCGATCAGGTTCTGCGGCCCCTCCGGCAACTTGCGAGGAATGGTCAGCACGTCGTGCGTGATAGGGGCGTTGGCGTCCATGTCGATACTCCGGATCGAGGGTCAAGCCTGTCATATAAGGGAAACGGGCGGCTTTCACAAGAAAACCAACCCGCTTCTTCCGAGCTTAAATATCCCCGCCGGAGGCGACGCATTTTCTAGAAAATGCGTCTACCCTGCACAGCGGCTTGCGGCCTCTTCAACCGCCGCGGTAAAGCCCAGCAAACTAAAGGTATCCTGCGTTTGCGTGCCGCGCCCGGAACGCCCCGTCACGATGGCGTCCGCGCCGCGCTTCATCGCCGCCACGAATTTGGCATCATCCTCGGGTGTTGCCGGCCATGCGGTCTCATTCTCTGTGAACATGTCGAACGAAGTGCCGTCAACCTCCATCGTCACGGTGGATCCGCTCGCAAAAGGATAGCCCCCCGCAAACATCACCTGTCCTGCGACACCCTCAGCGGGCCGGAAGAAAACGATCAGGCGGATATCACCCCGGCGCACCGACACGATCGTGCCTTCGCGCTCGTTCACCGTCTCCTTGGGCGCAGACACGGCCCAGCATTCGTTCGGATCACTTTCGACAAACACGCTCCAGTCGGTGTTCGCCGCAACCCGGTTTTCACTTTCTTGCGCCCAGGCGGAGCCCGCCACAAAGACCGTTGCTACGACACCAATCGCGCGGGAAATATTCAAAATCATATTACAGCCTCCAAGCTGTCCTTGCCTCTGGATGCCCCCGTTTTCGCCTCGGTGCATCTGACGACACCTTTTCGGCTGGCGGGAACTGTTTCAACTCGATAGCCACTAGGGTAGCAAAAAACCGCCCGTGGGGGAAAGCCCCCAAAACGACGGGCTAATTGCTAACCCAAAGGATATACAACCCAAAAAGGCGAAAGAATGGCAAATCCTGTTGATATGGTTGAAGTGTGGCGCGCAGAGCTGCTGGAATGTGTCCATCAGGGCCATGCCGTTGTCTGTGACGAGACCGGCGCGATCATGCACGCATGGGGCGACCCTGAGGCGATAATTTACCCGCGATCATCGTGCAAGATGATCCAGGCATTGCCACTGCTGGAAAGCGGGGCGGGCGCGCGCCTGTCGGTGGCGCAATTGGCGCTGTCGTGTGCGTCACACCAAGGTGCGGCGATCCACACCGACCGCGTGGGTGCCTGGCTCGCGGATATGGGCCTGACCGATGACGATTTCCGCTGCGGCCCGCAGACCCCCGACGATAAGACCGCGCGCGATGCGCTGATCCGTGCCGATGCGCAGCCCTGCCAGATGCACAATAACTGCTCGGGCAAGCACGCGGGCTTTCTGACGCTGACCCAGCACCTGAAGGCGGGGCCGGACTATGAAAAAATCGACCACCCGGTGCAGCAAGCCTGCAAAGCCGCATTCGAAGAGGTGACCCAGGAAACCAGCGCAGGCTATGGAATTGACGGCTGTTCGGCGCCCAACCATGCCTGCAGCCTGCACGGCCTCGCCCGCTCCATGGCGTTTTTCGCCAGCGCGCACGACCGGTCCGATACCCGATCCCGGGCGGCACAGGCATTGGTTCAGGCCATGGTCACCTACCCGGAATTGGTCGCCGGTGAAACCCGCGCCTGCACCGAACTGATGCGTGCCATGGACGGCAAGGTCGCGATCAAAACCGGGGCAGAGGGCGTGTTCGTCGCCATCATCCCCGAAAAACGGCTGGGCGTTGCGCTCAAGATCACCGACGGCGCGACCCGTGCCAGCGAATCGGCGCTTGCCGCGATCTTGGTGAAACTGGGCGTGCTGAACCCAGCGCATCCCGCGACCATCGCCCGTCTGACGCCCACCCTGCGCAACCGGCGCGATCTGGCTGTCGGCGGCATCCGCCCTGCCGCCGTGCTGCAATAGGATATCACCATGCCATTCACCCTTGCCACTTGGAACATCAACTCGGTCCGCCTGCGCGAAGATATCGTCGCCAAGCTGATGCACGAAGAAGCTCCCGATGTGCTGTGCCTGCAGGAATGCAAAAGCCCCGTCGACAAGATCCCGCTCGCGCAGTTTCAGGCGCTGGGCTACACCCACATGGCCGCACGTGGCCAAAAGGGCTATAACGGCGTCGCAATTCTGTCGAAAATTCCGATGGTCGAGGTCGGCGCGGAAGATTTTGCCAACCTCGGCCATGCCCGCCATATCGCGGCGCGGCTGGATAATGGTGTGACAATCCACAACCACTATGTCCCCGCAGGCGGCGATGTGGCTGACCGCGAAGTGAACGAGAAATTTGGCCAGAAACTCGACTATCTCACCGACATGCGCGACGCGTTCCATGCAAGCAAACCTCAAAAATCCATCCTCGTCGGGGACCTCAACATCGCCCCCCGCGAAGATGACGTCTGGGACCATAAGAAACTGCTCAAAGTGGTCAGCCATACCCCCGTCGAAGTGGCGCATTTCGCCGATGTCATGGCGGCAGGCGACTGGGCCGACGTGACCCGCAACGACATTCCCGATGGTAATCTCTACAGTTGGTGGTCTTACCGCGCGGCGGACTGGGACGCTGCCGACAAGGGCCGCAGGCTCGACCATATCTGGGCGACCACTGACATCGCGAACGCGGGCCACTCCAGCCGCGTTGTCCGCCACGCGCGCGGCTGGGAACGGCCCAGCGACCACGCCCCGGTCTTTGCAACCTTCGATCTGTAGTCTGAATTCGCCAACCTCAATTTCCGATGGATCGTTTGATGAGACTATTCAACCTGGGTCTTCCGAAATCCGGAACGACCACCTTGCAGGCCGCTCTCACCCGGTCGGGGTTGAAGGCGGCGCATTGGACGGCGCAAAAAACAACACGGTTTGGCCGAAAGAAGACCGAATTCTATGTCGGTCAAAGTATTTATTCCAACTACCTGTTGGGACGCGATCCGTTGTTCGATCTCAAGCATTTCGATGCGATTACGCAGGCGGACGTCATCATGCCGCCGTTCAGTTTGTGGCCGCAGATGGACATGGCACTGCTTGCGCAGATACGTCACCATCACCCAGACTGCCTCTTCATTTTGCTCAAGCGCAACCCAGAAAAGGTCGCCGATAGTATCAAGCGTTGGTACGACATGCAGGACCGCTTTTCGGCGCTTGGTGCGCCCGGCTTGCTGCCGCAAAAAGCGGCATCTTTTGATGGGATGGTGGCATGGATCAACGGCCACTACAAAGATATGAACGGCACATTTGGTCAGACGGCGCAGTATCTTGAACTTGATATCGAAGACGATGATGCCCCAGACCAGCTTGGCAAGGCACTTGGTATCACGATCAAATGGTGGGGTCGTGAAAACGTAAACCAACCCACTGCGCTTTGAGATAAAATAGCAGCGGAATAACGCCGTCAACCCAATTGAACAGGACATGGTTTTGATATGATGATGCATGCATTGATACAGCGCGAAGACGGGTTTTCCGGCACGCAAACCGGGCCGGATATCGCTGACCTGACGCCGTTTCTGACCCACGCGGAAATCGACGTGCCCACCCCCGGTCCGGGGCAGGCGCTGATCAAGGTCCACCTTGCCGCCGTCAACCCATCCGATATCCACTTTATCAAAGGGGAATATGGGCAACCCCGCAGGCGCGGCGTCCCCGCCGGGTTCGAAGGCGTGGGCGAGGTGATCGCAGGCGATACCGCGCTGATCGGGCACCGGGTCAGCTTTTTTGCCACCGCATCGGGCACTTGGGCCGGATATGCCTTGACCGACGCGTCGGGCCTTGTCCCATGCCGCGCGGATCTTGCGGTAACCGATGCCGCCGGGCAATTGGTCAACCCGCTGACCGCTATCGCGATGTTCGATATGATCCGCAACAGCGGCGCTGACAGCTTCATCGTGAACGCCGCAGGCTCGCAACTGGGTAAACTGCTGATTGCATTGGGCCGCGATTATGGCATCCAACCCATTGCCGTGGTCCGCCGGGCCGAACAGGCCGCCGCCCTCAAGGCGCTCGGCGCGGCGCATGTCATCGTGACCCGCGACCCCGATCCGCTGGATCAGGCGCAGGCCATCTTCGAATCCCTCAAGCCATGCATCTTGCTGGACGCGGTGGGCGACCAATTCACCGCTGATCTGTTCTTTGCGATGCCCAGCGGCGCCCGCTGGATCAACTACGGCAAATTGTCCACCGATGCCCCCAAGCTGACCCAACTGGGCCAGCTGATTTTTCAGGCCAAGCAGATCGAAGGTTTTTGGCTGACACGCTGGATGAAGCAGGCAGACCCCGCCCGCATCCCCGAGGCGTTCAGCGAAATTCAAAAGCGCTTCGTCACCGGCAAATGGACCACCGACGTGGCCGGGATCGTTCCGCTGTCCGCCGCCATGGAAAAGCTGCCACAGGTGCTGGCCATGCCTGATGGCAAAGCCTTCATTGATCCCCGTGCCTAGCATTCAGATGCGCGGCGACGCCAAGGGCGGCGATGCAATTGGTTGCTGAATTGTGACGTTTTCGGCTTTCGTCATATCAGCTGTTGCAGATGTGGCCCGAATCCGCGACATGCGTGGGTCACGCCCGTCAGTTTGTTGAAAAACCGGATGCGGGTTGCTATCTAACGACTACGCCCCGCGTCGGGGCTTTGGCGGCGCACCACCTAGGAGGACAATGAACTGTCTCTTTCCACCACGGCTGCCGTTGCAGTCAATAGCGGGGCCCTCGCAATGAATGCCCTGAAAACCGCGACCAGCGAAACCCTACTGGCCGCCGTGCTGAAATCCCTTGATGACGACAAAGCCGAGGATATCGTGCAGATCAATCTGCGCGGCAAATCCGAAATGGGCGACTATATGGTCATCGCGACTGGCCGGTCCTCACGGCAGGTGACGGCAATTGCCGAAAAGCTCGCAGACCGGCTCAAGCAGGAATTCGGCGTCATTTCCAAAACCGAAGGCAAGGAAACAGGCGATTGGGTCCTTGTTGATACCGGCGATGTGATCGTGCATATCTTCCGTCCCGAAGTCCGCGAATTCTACCAGCTCGAAAAAATGTGGCAGCCCGGGGCCGCTACGGTCAGCTGATGCGCGTCCATATCTGCGCTGTGGGCCGATTACGGCAAGGCCCGGAGCGCGACCTTTACGACGATTACCTCACCCGGTTTGACCGCACCGGGCGCGCCTTGGCGCTTGGTCCCGCCCAATTGACCGAGGTCGAGGATAAAAAAGGCGGCGGAATGGCCGCCGAAGCCACGTTGCTGCAGCGCGCCATCCCTGACGGGGCGCTGATTTGCGCCATGGATGAACGGGGCAAGGTTCTGACCTCTCCTGCTTTCGCGGCCCAACTGGGCCAATGGCGTGATCAAGGCCGCGCAGATGTGGCCTTTGTCATCGGTGGTGCCGATGGGATCGACCCCAGCCTGCGCGCGCAGGCCGACACCGCGCTTAGCTTTGGGAAAATGGTCTGGCCGCATATGCTGGTGCGTGTGATGCTGGCCGAACAGCTCTACCGTGCTGCGTCAATCCTTGCCGGTTCACCGTACCACCGCGCATAGCGGTTTGCGCCCGGCTCCTGATGCGCTAAACCAAAGCCAACACATAGGAATAGGAATCCGCCATGCCCAGCCCGAAACCCGTTGTCCTGTGCATTCTCGACGGCTGGGGCCTGCGTGACGACCCGATCGGCAACGCGCCAAAATTGGCCGATACCCCCAACTTCGACGCCATCATGCAGGGTCCGCACGCCAAATTGCTGACCCACGGCCCTGACGCGGGGTTGCCATCGGGCCAAATGGGCAACTCCGAAGTCGGGCACACCAATATCGGCGCAGGCCGTGTCGTCGCGATGGACCTTGGCCAGATTGACTTGGCGATCGAGGACGCCTCCTTTGCCACGGCGCCTGCGATCCGGGATTTTATCGCCCGGATCAAGAAAACCGGCGGCACCGCGCACCTTATGGGCGTCGTCTCGGACGGCGGCGTGCATGGCCATATCGACCATATCATCGCAGCGGCGACAGCGCTCGCCGATGCGGGCATCCCGGTTGCGATCCACGCCATCACCGACGGGCGCGACGTGGCGCCATCCTCGGCCGATCATTTCATGAAAACCCTCCAAGACAGCCTCTGCGCAGGCGCCGAAATCGTCACCGTGATCGGGCGCTACTATGCGATGGACCGCGACAACCGCTGGGAACGGGTCGCAACCGCCTATGACGCGATGGCCAAAGGGCAGGGCGACCGCGCCGCAACCCCTGATGCGGCGATTGCTGCCGCCTATGCGAACGGCAAAACCGATGAATTCATCCCCGCCACCGTTATCGGCGATTACGCTGGTTTCAAAGACGGCGACGGGCTTTTCTGCCTCAACTTCCGGTCCGACCGGGCGCGCGAAATTCTTGCCGCCATTGCCGACCCTGAATTTGACGGCTTTGAACGTGTCATGCCCCACCTTGCCGCCTGCCTTGGCATGGTCAGCTACTCCGATCGGCACGACGCATGGTTTACCACCGTCTTTCCCAAGCGCGACATCCAGAACACGTTGGGCGCATGGGTCGCCAAACACAACCTGCGCCAGTTCCGTCTGGCCGAAACCGAAAAATATCCACACGTCACCTTCTTTCTCAACGGCGGCAAGGAGACGCCAGAGAAGGGCGAAGACCGCTGTATGCCCAAATCGCCAAAGGTCGCGACCTACGACCTGCAGCCCGAAATGTCCGCCCCTGCGGTCACGGCGGCTTTCGTGACGGCAATTGCAGACGGCTATGACCTGATCGTGGCCAACTACGCCAACCCCGATATGGTCGGGCACACCGGTGACCTGAACGCCGGAATCAAAGCCTGCGAAGCGGTGGATCACGGACTGGGCGAGGTTCTCAAAGCGCTTGACGCGGCGGGCGGCGCGATGATTGTCACCGCAGATCATGGCAATTGCGAAATGATGATCGACCCCGAAACCGGCGGGCCGCACACCGCGCATACCCTCAACCCGGTGCCGGTGATTCTGGTCGGCGGTCCCGCCGGGGCCAGCTTGCGCGATGGCCGCCTTGCCGATCTCGCGCCAACGATTCTTGATCTGATGGGTCTTGCACTGCCCCCTGAAATGACCGGCACAAGCTTGATCGTCAGATGAGGATCGCGGCGCTCTTGATCTGTCTGGCCCTGCCAGTTGCAGCACAGTCCCCCGGCGACGCGGCTCAGGCCGCAGCACAGCGGCTCGAGGCGGCGCAGATGCGGATGGCCGAAGCACGCGGCGCGCCTGACCGGGTCAAGGCCCTCACCGAAACCGTTCAGGCCTACGAGGACGGGTTGACCGCGATGCGCGACAGCCTGCGACAGGTCGCGATGCGCGAAACCGCCATCGAGACCGACCTTGATCAGAACCGCGAAGAGGTCGCAAAACTGCTCGGTGTGCTGCAAACCATCAGCCAGACGCCAGCACCGGTATTGTTGACCCACCCCCGCGGGCCGCTTGGCGCGGCGCGGTCGGGCATGATGGTGGCCGATGTCACGCCGGCGCTTCAGGCCAAAGTGATGGTGCTGCAGGATCAACTCACCGAAATCACCCAGTTGCGGACCCTGCAACAAGACGCGGTGCGCATGCTGACGGATGGGTTGGGCGGGGCGCAAACCGCACGGGCGGCGCTGGGCCTTGCCATTTCGCAACGCACCGACCTGCCGCTCCGGTTCCAAGAGGACCCGATTCAAACCGCATTGCTACTGGCCAGCACCGACACGCTTGCCGCCTTCGCCAGCCGCATGGCCGACAGCGCGCCTGACCTCGACACCCGGATCGCACCGACCGGCAATCTGCCGCTGCCGGTGCGTGGTCAGGTTCTGCCCGACGGCGACCGGGCCGGTATCTTGATCGCCGCAGCCCCACGCGCGCTGGTCACGGCGCCGATTGCCGCGACGATTCTGTTTCGCGGGCCGCTGCTGGAATATGGCAATGTCATGATCCTCGAACCCTCTGCCGACGTGCTGTTTGTGATCGCCGGACTGGCCGAAGTTTTTGGCGAGCCGGGTGAAATCGTCGCTGCCGGGGCGCCATTGGGGCTTTTGGGCGGGGAACAGTTGGGTGTTGACGGTATTTTGACTGAAAACAGCCAGATTGGTGCCGACGATGGGCAGCAAACCCTTTATCTCGAGGTAAGAGAAGGGCAGAGTCCAGTAAACCCCGACGCTTGGTTTGCGCTGGAACAGGAATAGGACACGGTATGAAAAAGTTGATGATGGCCGCCGTTGGCGGCGCCGCTTTGGGTCTGATCGCAAGCAGTCAGCTTGCCGGACCGCTTCTTGCGCAAGAGGCCCAGAGCAACGCGACTGTCTACGAACAGCTTGACCTTTTTGGCGATATCTTCGAACGGATCCGGGCCGGATATGTCGAAGATGTGGACGAAAAAGACCTGATCGAGGCTGCGATCAACGGCATGCTCACCTCGCTTGATCCCCATTCCAGCTATCTGTCTGCCGATGATGCCGCAGCGATGCGGGTACAGACATCGGGCGAATTCGGTGGACTGGGGATCGAGGTGACGCAGGAAGATGGCTGGGTCAAAGTCGTGTCCCCGATGGACGGAACCCCTGCGGATGCAGCCGGTATTCAGGCCGGTGACTTTATCACGGCGGTGGATGGCGAAAGCGTGCTGGGGCTGACGCTTGATGATGCGGTAACGATGATGCGCGGCCCTGTCGGGTCCGAAATTATCGTGACAATCGTGCGCGAGGACGAGGTTGAACCATTCGACGTGTCGATCATCCGTGACACCATCAAACTGACCGCCGTGCGCAGCCGGACCGAAGGCAACGCCGTGGTGCTGCGTGTGACGACATTTAACGAACAGACATTCCCCAACCTGCGCGACGGTCTGGAAAAGCAGATCGAAGACGCCGGTGGGATCGAAAATGTTGACGGCATCGTGCTGGATCTGCGCAACAATCCGGGCGGTCTGCTCAATCAGGCGATCTATGTTTCCGATGCCTTCCTTGATGCGGGCGAAATCGTGTCGACCCGTGGCCGCGACCCATCCGACGGGGAACGCTTTAACGCTGCCATGGGTGATCTGGCACAGGGCAAACCCATCGTTGTGCTGATCAACGGGGGTTCGGCCTCCGCGTCCGAAATCGTCGCGGGTGCATTGCAAGATCACCGGCGTGCGATTGTTGTGGGGACAAAATCCTTTGGCAAAGGGTCGGTGCAAACTGTTGTGCCATTGCGCGGCGAAGGTGCGATGCGGTTGACCACGGCGCGTTATTACACGCCGTCGGGACGGTCCATTCAGGCGCTCGGCATCTCGCCTGATATCATCGTTGAACAGCCCCGGCCGCGCCCCGTCACTGACACAGAAGAGGAAACGCCGCCACGCCTGCGCTCCGAAGCTGACCTGCGCGGATCACTGAACAATGACAGCCTGACCGAGGATGAGATCCGCCAGATCGAAGAAGACCGCGCCCGCGCCGAAGCTGCAGCACAGCTGCGCGAAGACGACTATCAACTGGCCTATGCGATTGATATTCTCAAGGGTCTCAACGCATTGGGTCCAACGACGCTTGGCGCGAACTAGACCAGATATGTGATGCATTGATGCCCGCCCCCGATTGGGGCGGGCGTTTTCATCGGTCTGCGGTGCCACGGGCATGGGTGGGTTGAAACCCACCTTACGGTCTGGCTATGCCGTGTCCAAATTCGATGTCCGGCACATCCTGCGCAATTCCGTGTCCGCATATGTCAGTATTGTTGACTTAGGTTGAATTTTCGTCATGTTGACCGCAACAACTGCACGGAGAGGAAGCGCTATGTTGTGGGATCAGGTTTTTGCATCGCGTATTTCGCGGATGAAAGCATCCGAAATCCGCGAGCTTCTCAAGCTGTTGGACCAACCCGACATCATTTCCTTTGCCGGTGGCATCCCCGATCCCGACCTGTTTCCAACGGCGGCCTTCAAGGCGGCCTATGCCGATATTTTCGACACCGGCGCGCAGGCAGAGGCCCTGCAATATTCGGTCAGCGAAGGGTATGCGCCGCTACGTCAGTGGATTGCGGCCCAGATGGCCAAGCTGGGCGTGCCCTGTGACATCGACAATATCCTGATCACCTCTGGCTCGCAGCAGGGCCTTGATTATCTGGGCAAACTGTTTCTATCGCCGGGTGATACGGCATTGGTCGGCTGGCCGACGTATCTGGGCGCATTGGGCGCGTTTAATGCCTACGAGCCGCACTATGACCGGCTGACACCCAACAGCAACCGTGCGCCGCAGGATTATGCCGATACGGCTACGGCACATGGCGGACAGGTCAAATTTGCCTATATGTCCGTCGATTTTGCGAACCCGACCGGTGAAACGCTTGCCCGTGACGGACGCCAAAACATTCTGGACCTGGCTGCCGCATTGGATATCGCCGTGATCGAAGACGCGGCCTATCAGGCGTTGCGCTATGATGGCGATGCGATCCCGCCGATCCTTGCGCTGGAAATTGCCCGTACCGGCAGCATCGACGCCTGCCGCACCATCTATTGCGGCAGCTTTTCCAAGACGCTGGCACCGGGGCTGCGGGTCGGCTGGGTCTGCGCCGCCAAGCCGGTGATTTCCCAACTTGTCTTGATGAAACAAGCCGCCGATTTGCATTCATCGACGATCAACCAGATGGCCATAGCCACCGTCGCCACGACGATTTTCGATGATCATGTGACCAGACTGCGCAACACTTACCGCGCGCGCCGCGATGCCATGTTGCAGGCGCTTGCCACGTATATGCCCGCTGGCGTGACATGGACCAAACCCCAAGGCGGCATGTTCGTCTGGCTGACCCTGCCAACCCACATGGACGGGGCGGCGTTGCTGGCCAAATCGCTGGACACCCAGCGAGTCGCGTTCGTACCGGGGCGCGCGTTTCATGCGGACGGGTCCGGCGGAAACACCCTCAGGTTGAGCTTTTCGCTGGCCGACGAGGCGATGATCGACCAAGGGATCAAACGTCTTGGCGTGCTGCTGTCTGCGGGCTGATTATCCCTTGGTACGCTCTGCCGTGGGGTCATAAAACGGGCGCAGCTGCGCCTGCGCGTGCACCCGCGTTCCCATCACATCAATCTCAAACCGGCTGGCCAGCAGGTCGGACACGCTTTCGCCGTCGCAAGGCACATACCCCATGCCAAGCGCGGCCCCCAGATGGTGCCCATACCCCCCCGACGTCAGATGGCCGACCACGGCACCGTGGCGGACAATCGGCTCATTGTGATACAGCAGCGGTGCGGGATCGGTCAGCCTGAACTGCACCAGCCGCCGCGCCAACCCTGCATCACGCTTGCGCAGCACCGCATCGCGGCCAATGAAATCGGCCTTTTCGGTCTTCACCGCAAAGCCAAGACCGGCCTCAAGCACATGATCTTCGCAGGTAATATCATGCCCGAAATGCCGAAATCCTTTTTCCAGCCGGGCGCAATCCATCATATGCATCCCGCACAGCCGCAGGCCCAGCCCTTGGCCCGCCGCATGCAGCGTTTCAAACACATGGGCGGCCATATCGGTGGATACGTAAATCTCCCAGCCCAGCTCGCCCACATATGTAACCCTGTGGACGCGCGCCAGGGCCATCCCGATTTCGATCTGCTGCGCGGTTCCAAAGGGATTGTGCGCGTTTGAAAAATCCGCAGGCGATACCCGTTCCAGCAACCGCCGGCTGTTGGGGCCCATCACGGCCAGCACGCCTTCTCCGGCTGTCACATCGGTGATCACGACGTTAAACTCGCCGACATGCCGCTGCATCCAGACCTGATCGGCCTGCCGCGTCGCCGCCGGGGTGACCACCAGATAGCTCAGTTCGGACAGGCGGGTAATCGTCACATCCGCCTCGATCCCGCCGCGCGGGTTCAGGAACTGACTATAGACGATCTTGCCCACCGGCACGTCATACTGCCCGCCCGCGACATAGTTCAGAAACGCCGTCGCATCGCGCCCTTCGACCCGAATTTTGCCGAACGACGTCATGTCATACATGCCGACATTGGTGCGGACCGCGTTCAGTTCGGCGGCGACATTGCCAAAAAAGTTCTGCCGCTTCCAACTGTATTCATAGACCGGCGCTTGCCCTGCGTCGGCAAACCAATTGGCGCGCTCCCAGCCCGCCAATTCCCCCATGACAGCGCCCTGATCCAACAAATGCTGGTGGAACGGTGTCCGCCTGATCCCGCGTGCTGTGGCCTTTTGGCGATAGGGAAAATGGTCGGCATAAAGCAGACCCAAGGTTTCCTTTGACCGTTCAAACAGATACGTCTTGTTGCCCTGAAACGGCTGCATCCGGGCGATATCAACATCGCCCAGATCAAACGGCTTTTCCCCCTGATCCATCCACTGCGCCAGGGCCATGCCCGCGCCACCCGCCGACTGAATCCCGATCGAATTGAACCCGGCCGCAACCCAGACATTGTCCATCTCGGGTGCCAGTCCCAGATGATAGGCGTCATCGGGGGTAAAGCTTTCGGGACCATTGAAAAACGTGTGTATCCCCGCGTCTGCCAGCATCGGCATCCGGAGCACGGCAGCCTCCAGGATCGGCTCGAAATGGTCAAAGTCCTCGGGTAGCTGGTCAAATTCGAAATCGGCAGGAATGCCCGCCATGCCCCAGGGTTTTGCGACCGGTTCAAACGCGCCCAGCAGGATTTTACCCGCGTCTTCCTTGTAGTAGGCACATTCGTCCGGCACCCGCAGCACCGGCATGCTGGTCAGCCCGGCAATCGGCGCGGTCACGACATAGAAATGTTCGCAGGCATGGAGCGGCACATTCACCCCCGCCATGCGACCAACCGCGTGGCCCCACATGCCAGCGCAATTCACCACCATATCGCAGGCAATCGTGCCGGTTTCATCGCCGTTGGCCCAGTCAACCGAACTGACCCGGCGACCGGCATGATTGATCGCCGTGACCGCAGTGCGCTCTGCCACCACGGCCCCGTTCATCCGGGCTCCTTTGGCCAAAGCAAGGGCGATATTGCCCGGATCGCCCTGACCATCCAGCGGCAGATAAACCCCAGCCGTCACACCGTCCGTGTTCAGATGCGGGTATCTGGCCTTTACCTCGGTTGGTGATATCTCCGCGACCTCAACACCAAAGGCACGGGCCATTGCGGCGGCACGGAAAATCTCTTCGCGGCGCTCTTGGGTCAGGGCAACGGTGATCGAACCCACACGCTTGAACCCGGTCGCCACACCTGTCTCGGCCTCCAGATTCCCGTACAGCTCTTGGGAATACTTTGCCAATTTGGTCATGTTCGCCGTGGCGCGCAACTGCGCAATCAGCCCGGCGGCGTGCCAGGTGGTGCCAGACGTCAACTGCTTGCGTTCCAGCAGCACCACATCCTTCCAGCCCAGTTGGGTGAGGTGGTACGCCACCGAACAGCCGATGACACCGCCACCGATAATCACAACACGGGCTTTGTCAGGAAGCGGGGCCATGCGTCACACGATCCTGTGTCCGGCCGCGCGGATCGCTGCGGCCAGTGTGGCAATATGGGGCGGGCCAACCTCGCAACAGCCGCCGACGATCGTCGCGCCCTGCGCGATCCAACCCATCGCAAATGCGGCATAGGCGTCGGGGCCCAGATCATGCCGCGCCGACAGGCTGTCCACCGTAGGCTTATCCTTTAGGAAATCCGCTGTGATCTGCGTAAACCCATTGGCATAGGCCCCAAACGGCAGGCCGCTGCGCGCCAGCACATCCAGCGCGGCGGCCATCGCCTCGGGGGCGGCGCAATTGGCCAGCACCGCAGCCGCTCCATCGACGGCGATCGGCAATACCTCTGCCAACAGCTCGCCCGACCGCAACCGCGTGCCATCGGCATCGTTTACCGTCATCGAAAGCCACACGGGTTTGCCCGCCGTGCGTGCGCCGTCCAGCACCGCGCGGGCCTGCGCAACCGATGCCACCGTTTCGCAGATCATCAGGTCTACATGGGGGGCCAACATCTGTGCCACCTCGGCATATAGCGGCATTGCCTCGGCGTGATCGGGATGGATATCAGGGCGATAAGACGCCCTGAGCGGGCCAATCGACCCCGCGATGCGGTGACCGGCGCAGGCGGTCCTTGCCTCGGCGATGGCGGCCAGATGCAAGGCGGCAAACTGGCTTTCCAGCGGCGTTCCGGCAAGACGGTCGTGGTGGATCGCATAGGTGTTGGTCGTATGCACCGTGGCACCCGCCGCAACATAATCGCGGTGCACATCTGCGACCATGCCGGGGTGGTCGATCATCACTTGGGTTGACCACAGGTGCGTGGGGGCGTCACCCGCACGGTGGACCAATTCCTGGCCCATCCCGCCATCCAGAAGGGTAATATCAGTCATGCTTTGATCCGTTCGTTTTCAGGGTCCCAAAGGGGCTGATCGGCTTCTATGGTAGCTGCGAAACTGACGCCATAGATTTCGATTTCGACCGATGTGCCGGGCACCGCCAAATCGGCGCGGACCATCCCAAGCGCGATGGATTTGCCCACCCGGTATCCCCACGCCCCCGACGTCGTCTCGCCCACGACCTGTCCCGCGTGCAAAATCGTTGACATATAGGGCGCGTCGCACGGCCCCGGATCGTCCAGCGTCAGTGTGACAAATCGCTTTGCCACGCCGCGCTGCTGCTCGGCCAGTAACGCGGCCTTGCCCATAAAATCCGGCTTGTCGTATTTGATGAACCGCTCCAACCCGCCTTCCAGCATCGAATAATCGGTCGAAAGGTCGCCCTTCCATGCGCGATAGCCTTTTTCGATCCGCAAGGCATTCAGCGCGAACATGCCGAATGGCTTCATCCCATGCGGCGCACCCGCAGCGGTCAGAGACGCGTAAATCTGTGGCGTGTCGGCAATTTTGCTATGCACCTCCCAGCCCATCTCACCCGCGAAGGACACCCGCACAAGCTGCACCCAGATATCACCGATCTGCGCCGATTGATGTGTCAGCCACGGGCCGCTCAGGTCCGCATCTGTCACGCTGCCCAGAATATCGCGCGCCTTCGGCCCGGTCAGAATTTGGCACGAAAATGCGTCGGTCACGTCGGTCAGGCTGAACCCGGCGTCATCGGGCATATGATCCCGCAACCACGCCATGTCATGCCACTGCGCCACAGCGGCGGTGATCAGGAAAAAGAAATCATCATCCAGCCGCATCGCTGACATTTCCGTCACGATCCGGCCCCGGTCGTCGGCGAAATACAACAGGCCGATGCGCCCCACCTTCGGAATGCCGCCCGTACAAAGCCCGCGCAGGAAATCGGCGGCCCCCGGTCCCTGTAGGCGGAACCGCGAAAACCCCGGCAGGTCAAGCAGGCCCGCCGCGTCGCGCACAGCTTCGCATTCCGCCTTGATCCGGGGTTGCCACGGGCCCGCACGGCCCCAGGTCTGCGTCGCCGCCTCGGACAGATCATCGCCGGGTTGCGCAAACCAATTGGCCCGCTCCCACCCATTATAGGCGCCCATCACGCCACCAAGGGCGCGGACCTGCGCATCGACCGGCGACAGCTTTTTGTCGCGCCCGGCGGGCCAGATATGACAGGGGAAATGCATTGCGTATTCGTGGCCATAGGTTTCAACAGCCTTGGCGTGGCAGTAATCCTGATCGGTGTAATCGGTAAACCGGCGCGGATCACAGGCCCACATGTCCCATTCCGTCTGCCCATCCACGATCCATTCGGCAGCCACCTTGCCCGCACCGCCGCCTTGGGTAATGCCAAACGTAAACACACAGGCCTCATACGCATTCCTGACGCCCGGCATCGGTCCGATCAATGGCAGCCCATCGGGGGCATAGGGGATCGGGCCGTTGATCACCCGACCCACACCGGCCGTCCCAAGGATCGGGACCCGCGCCATCGCATCCTCGATATACCATTCCAGCCGTTCCAGATCGTCGGGATACAACTGGAAGCTGAAATCATCAGGCAGCGGATCATCGGGCGTGACCCAATGCGCGCGGCAGTTCCGTTCGTAGGGGCCAAGGTTCAACCCGTTCTTGTCCTGCCGCAGGTAGTACGAACTGTCCACGTCCCGCAGCAACGGCACCTTGCGGCCATGGGCGTCGGTCCATGCCTTTAATTCCGGAATCTCTTCGGTCAGGAAATATTGGTGCGACATGGTGACCATCGGGACGGTGCGGCCGCCATACGGCTTGAACCACTCGCCCACGCGCTGGGCGTAATACCCGGCGGCATTCACGACCTTTTCGCAGGCGATATCACCTTTGTCGGTATGCACGATCCAGCCACCGCTGGTCTGGGTCACACCCGTGGCACCGCAAAACCGCTCGATCCGGGCGCCCATCTGCCGCGCGCCTTTGGCCAGCGCCTGGGTCAGCTGGGCGGGGTCAATGTCCCCATCATCAGGATCATACAGCGCACCGGCCAGATCATGGGTTTCCAAAAACGGATAGGCGGCCTGTGCCTGATCCGGCGTCATCAGGTCCAGCGACAGCCCCTGATAATTCCCCATGCTGCGCGCACGGGCGAATTCCTGCATCCGCTCCTTGCTATGCGCCAGCCGGATCGACCCGGTGACGTGGTAGTTCATCGGATAATCCACCTCGGCAGCCAAACCTTTATAAAGCGCCAAGGAATAGCGCTGCATGTTCATCACCGCCCAAGACGTGCTGAACGACGGGCAATTCCCGGCCGCATGCCAGGTCGATCCCGCCGTCAGTTCGTTCTTTTCCAGCAATACGCAATCGGTCCAGCCCTTTTTGGCCAGATGGTACAGGGTGGATACACCCACAATGCCGCCACCAATGATGACGACGCGGGCAGACGTCGGGAAATCAGCCATTTTGTGCCCCTTTCAATAGACTGGCGGTGAGATCACCCAGATGATGTCACAAATCTCGGCATATGGATTGGCCCAGCGGAACGGCTCGCCGCGCAGGCGAAAACTGTCACCCTTGCCAAGCTGAAACATCGTGCCGTCGATCCACAGGTGGAACCGACCGGCGGTGATATATCCGATCTCTTGCGTCTGGCGCGCCTGATACGACATCAGCGCGGCACCGGGCGCAAATGATGAATGAACCACCTCAAAGTCGTCGGTCAGATCCGGTGACAATAATTCCTCAACCAGTCCGGGCGCGCGCGATCCAATCGGCCTGCGGGCATGGGCGCGCACGATCATGCCGCTTTCGGCGGCATTGGTGCTGGTCTGCACAAAGCTTGAAATCGACACATCCAGCAGCAACGCCATGGCCGACAGATCGTCCGTCGTCGGGGTCGAGATGTCACGCTCGACCTGACTAAGCCATCCGACAGACCGGCCCAGCCCGTCTGCCAAATCGGTCAGTGTCATCCCGCGGGCCTTGCGCAGGGCACGCAAATCAGCCCCAAGTGGCCGTCCAGCCCGACGATTGGTCACCTGCATGATGCACCCGTGAAAAAACACCCCTGATATTTCACTATGCACAGGCTCCATACGATTGCAACAATGCTTTTAAACGGTGGTGCGCAATTAATCGTAAATTGCCAGCTACTTTTCAAACACGGCTTTCAGCATCGCCGCCATTGCATCTGCATCGCGTTGATCAAATGCGTCGGGTTGGTTGCTATCAATGTCAAAGACACCGATCAGCGCGCCTGCCGCGTTCAACACGGGCAGCACCAGTTCGGATCGTGTGCTGCTGGCGCAGGCAATATGGCCGGCAAACGCATCGACATCCGGGACCAACTGCACGGTCCGCGTCCGCGCAGCAGCGCCACACACACCGCGGGTGAACGGAATGACAAGGCAGCCGTGCCCGCCCTGATAGGGGCCGATCTTTAATATCCCGGGCGCCGTGACCCGGTAAAATCCGGTCCAGTCAAAACGATCATCGCTGTGATGCACCTCGCAGGCGACAGTCGCCATGAGCGCGACGGCGTCATCTTCGCCAGCGGTCAGGGCCGCGATGGTTTGGGCTAGGGTAGGATAGTCGACACGCATGCGGACACCTTCGGGAGCAAGAGGTCCCGGGTCAAGCCCGGGACGGTTGCGCCTCTCACTACCTGAGAGGGGTGAAAAGTCCAGCCGCGCTATGGCCGCTCAATCGCGATGGCTGTGCCTTCGCCGCCGCCGATGCAAATCGCGGCCACACCCCGTTTCAGCCCGCGTGTTTCCAGCGCATGCAGCAGCGTGACAATGATCCGTGCGCCCGACGCCCCGATGGGGTGCCCCAAAGCGCATGCGCCGCCGTGCACATTGATCTTCTCACGCGGCACCCGCATCTCGCGCATGAATGCCATCGGCACCACCGCAAACGCCTCGTTCACCTCCCACAGGTCTACATCGTCAACAGACCAGCCGATTTTCGCCAGCAGCTTTTGCGCGGCGGGGACAGGCGCCGTGGTGAACCAGCCGGGCGCCAGCGCGTGGCTTGCATGGCCCAGGATGCGCGCCCGGCCCGGACCCGCCTGCGCGCCATCGGCCAGCACCAACGCCGCCGCGCCATCGGAAATGCTTGATGAATTGGCCGCAGTCACCGTGCCGCCTTCGCGAAACGCGGGTTTCAACGTCGGGATCTTCTCGGGCCGGGCCTTTGCGGGTTGCTCATCGGCGCGCACGATCACATCCCCACCGCGCGTGCGCAACGTGACTGCGGCGATCTCGGGGTCAAACGCGCCGCTGTCCTGTGCGGCCAAGGCATTCGCCAGCGACGCCAACGCATATGCATCCTGATCGGCACGGCTGAACTGAAACTTCTGCGCGCAATCTTCGGCAAACGTCCCCATCAGACGTCCCTTGTCATAGGCATCCTCCAGCCCGTCCAAAAACATGCTGTCCAGCGCTTGCTGGTGACCGATCCTTGCTCCGGCACGCATATTGGGCATCAGATAGGGCGCATTTGTCATGCTCTCCATTCCGCCGGCAATCATCAGCTGCGCGCCACCCACTGCGATCTGATCAAACGCCATCATCGTGGCCTTCATCCCCGATCCGCACATCTTGTTCAGGGTGGTGGCGGGCACATCGTCGCCCAGACCCGCGGCAAATCCGGCCTGCCGGGCGGGCGCCTGACCTTGCCCCGCAGGCAACACACACCCCATAAGAACCTCATCCACCGTGGTCACACCGGCGCCCGCCATCGCAGCCTTGATCGCGGTGCCACCCAATATCGGCGCTGCAACCTCCGCAAACACGCCCTGAAACCCGCCCATCGGCGTACGCGCAGCCCCTGTGATGACAACCTTCTGCATTCCCAGCTCTCCTTTTGATCACGGCCAAGGCTATGACCCACGCACCAAAAGGAAAAGCCCTCAAACGGTCACAATCTTATCACGGTCCCGCCGTGATCACGGGGCAAACATACCTCATTGCCAAACGGCTAAACCCGGCGCCACCTGCCAAAAGCCCCCACCTAAGCAGGCGGCGCCGGGACAAAATCCCCCAAATCCCCCTGATATTCCGATTGCGCCCGACACGCATTCCCCTACGTTCGTGCCAACGAACAAGGGAACCACCATGCGCGACTTTCACAAACCTGGCCGCTCGGCTGTCTATGCAACCAACGGCATCTGCGCCACGTCGCACCCGCTTGCCGCCAAAGTCGCCGTTCAAATCCTCGAGGCAGGCGGCAACGCCATGGACGCCGCCATCGCAGGCGCGGTTCTGCTGGGCATCTGCGAACCGCAAATGACCGGCATCGGCGGCGACTGCTTTGTGCTGCTGACCCCTCCGGGCGAAGACCGCGTCGTCGCGATGAACGGCTCTGGCCGGGCGCCTGCCGGTCTTGACGCCGCAACGCTGCGCGCCAAAGGCCAAACCGTCATCGCCCCCTACAGCGCCGACGCCGTCACGATCCCCGGCGCAATTGATGCGTTTTGCCAGTTGTCCACAGATTTCGGCAAGCTGGGACTCAAGGCCATCCTCGCCCCCGCGATCCATTACGCCGAAACCGGTGTGCCCGTCGCGCCCCGCGTCGCGTTCGACTGGGCGCTGGCCACCGACAACCTGCAAGGCAAAGCGCGCGACCTGTATCTGATGAACGGGCAGGCCCCGATCCCCGGCCAAACCTTTGCCGCGCCCGGTCAGGCCGACGTGCTGCGACGTATCGCCATGAATGGGCGCGCCGCCTTCTACGAAGGTGAAATCGCCGAAGATATGGTCGCATCCCTGAACGCGCTGGGCGGCACCCATACGCTTGATGACTTCGCTGACACGACCTGCGACTACACCGACCCGGTCACCGGCGGCTACGGCGGGCTGGATTTGTTCGAGCATCCGCCGAACGGGCAGGGCGCCACGGCGATCCTGATCCTGAACATACTGAAACATTTCGACATCGCCGGTATGGACCCATGGGGCGCCGAACGCGCCCACATCGAAGCCGAGGCGACGAAACTTGGCTATGACGCCCGCAACCGGTTCATCGCCGACGCCGATCACACGACCCGGCTGGACCATATGACAGCGCCGGAAACAGCCGCGAAACTCGCGGCCCTGATCGACCCCGCCAAAGCGATGCCCGCCGGGCTGCCGGGGGCCGAGGCGGTGCATAAAGACACCATTTACATCACCGTGGTGGACAAGGACGGCATGAGCGTCTCGCTGATCTATTCGGTGTTTCATTCATTCGGCGCGGGCATTGCATCGGACAAATTCGGCATCCTGTTCCAGAACCGCGGCGCGGGCTTCACCCTCGAAGACGGGCACCCCAACGAGGCGAAGGGCGGCAAACGCCCGATGCACACGATCATTCCCGGCCTGCTCAAGAAAGATGGCAAACCCTACATGCCCTTCGGCGTTATGGGTGGTGCCTATCAATCCACCGGACACGCCCGGTTCGTCACCAACGTCACCGATTTCGGGCTGTCCCCCCAAGACGCGATCGACGCCCCCCGGTGCTTTGCGGATGGTCCCGTGCTGAACGTCGAAAACGGCTATAGCGATGCGGTCAAGGCGACGCTGCGCGATCTTGGTCACAACGTGCAAACGCCGCAAACCGCCATCGGCGGTGCCCAAGCGATCATGATCCACGACACCGGCGTGCTCGAAGCAGGTAGTGATCCGCGCAAAGATGGCTGTGCGTTAGGTTACTGACGGCGGGCGGGGTTTGCCCCGCCCCGTCACCGCGCCCCGCGCAATGACCGCAAAAATAATCCGATTCCACCCACCAGCAGCACCAGAATGACGATCAGATCAAATGCGCTCATGCCGCGCAGTTGCAGGGTCATATTTGCGATGACACCAAAGACCAGCGCGACGATGGACCCGGCGGCCAGAACCCAGCCGATCCAATTGCGCGCATTGTAAAATATCATGCCCACGCCGAACATGAAGGGGATCAGGATCATGCCGCTGGTCACTGGCAGCCCGGCCACCCGGAACGCCACACTGCCCATGCCGAAATTCGGGCGCACCACGATCCCATTCAGCAGCAGATACCCGCCACCGATCATCATGATCAGGCCGATCAGAAAACTGCCGGTGCCGCCATCGTTCCCGCCCGCGCCGCGTCGTGCCATCAGGCTCTCCACTCAATCAATGGTCCGTGTGTATGCGATCCTTCGATGGGGTGGAACCCATGCGGTGCAGATGCGTACAGTTGTACGTACACGATATGTACGGGGTCTGTACGCACTATTTCTGCCTGCTACTTCAGCGCCATGTGGCGGTTCACGTCCTTGTAAAGCAGGTATCGAAACGGCCCCGGCCCGCCCGCATAACAGGCCTGTGGGCAGAACGCGCGTAACCACATAAAGTCGCCCGCCTCAACCTCGACCCAATCTTGGTTGAGCCGATAAACTGCTTTGCCTTCAAGCACATACAGCCCGTGTTCCATCACATGCGTCTCAGCAAAGGGGATCACGGCACCGGGTTGAAGCGTGACAATATTCACATGCATGTCGTGGCGCATATCGCCGGGATCCACAAAACGGGTCGTGGCCCATTTCCCGTCTGTCCCCGGCATTGCAGTCGTCGTGCCGATGCTTTCGTCACATACAAAAGCCACGGGCGCATCGATCCCGTCAACCTGTTGATAAGACTTGCGAATCCAATGAAATTTCGCCAGCGTTTCACCATCGTTCTTAAGCTGCCAATCAGACCCCGCAGGCAAATACGCATAGCCCCCGGTCCCAATCCGATGCCCCTCTCTCCCGATCTGCAAAGTGACCCCGCCCGCAACCACAAACAGCACGGCCTGTGCGTTTGGGTCGGTTTCTGGCCGTGTGCTGCCACCGCCCGGTGCGACCTCCATGATGTACTGGCTAAACGTCTCGGCAAAGCCCGAAAGGGGGCGGGCCAGAACCCACGCGCGCGTCTTGTCCCAAAACGGTAGGTTGCTGGTCACAATATCGGTCATGACGCCTTTGGGAATAACGGCGTAAGCCTCTGTAAAGACTGCGCGATCTGTCAATAGTTGGGTCTGTGGCGGCAGGCCACCGGTCGGCGCATAATAGGGGCTTTTTGGCATCATGTGTTCCTTTGATTGCCGACATTAGACCCTATGCCCGTCACCTATGAAAGAGGCGGCAAACCAATAGGAACCTTCTGTTTTCTTTGAAGGTTCAGACGCTGGGCGCCGCTGCAAACGGCAGATGCCCGGTCTTGACCCAGACCTTTGCACCGTTCCTGCCCGCCGTTATTTCGATGGAGTCGCCGTCGGGGCTGCGCAGCCACGATCCGGCCCGCAAATCATCATCGCCAGCCTGCAGCGTGCCGTCCAAAACCAATAATTCCGCCCCGCCAGCGGCGGCATCCGACCAGCTTGCCCCGGGTGCCAACGCCAGATAACGCACCGTTTCACGGTCATCTTTATGCAGCGTTTTCAATGTGATACCCTTGGCCTCCGGGGTGAGATCACTTGCCATGTCGATCCGGAATTGGGTGCGGTCTTTTGGATCGAACTGCCACAGCTTTACGAAAATCACGCAGCCGGCTGCCGCGCCCGGTGTATGCGCGGACGTCGGCGGGTTGCGAACATAGGTCCCCGCCGGATAATCGCCGTGTTCATCCTGAAACACCCCGCTTAACACGATAAACTCTTCGCCGCCGGTGTGCGTATGCGCCGAAAACTGACTGCCGGGCGCATAGCGGACAATGCTTGTCGCGCGCGCCACCTCGTCTCCGATCCGGTCGAGCATGCGGCGGTCAACACCGGGAATAGGGGATGCCTGCCAAGGCAGATCATCAGAGTGGATCAGGGCGCGCTTGGTGAAATCTGCGTTAAGTTCCATCATGTTACCTTAAATTGGTGCGAGCGTTATGCCTGCGTTTGCCAGATGCGTGCGAATGCCACGCGCCATTTTTACGGCATCTGGCGTATCGCCGTGCAGGCAAATTGTATCAATGCGGCACGGGATTTGCTTGCCACTTTCGGAAATGATTGCTTCGATTTCGAGCATCGCCAGAATACGGGCCGCTGCAACCTCGGCATCATGCAATACCGCGCCCGGCTTGCTGCGGTGGACAAGGGTCGCATCATCCTCATAGGCGCGGTCAGCAAAAATCTCACCGGCCCAATTGCAGCCAAGATCACGCACCACGCTTTCCATAGCTGTCGCAGCCAGCACCATGATGATGATGTCCGGATCGACGTCCAGCGCAGCCTGATAACATGCACGGGCCAAGGTCGTATCGACCGAGGCCATGTTGGACAAGGCGCCGTGCAGTTTCAAATGGCGCACGGTGCCGCCCGCGCGACGCGCAACGGCCTGTGCCGCACCTAATTGATAGGCCACGGCGTTGGCAATCTCGTCATGGGGCAACGGCAAGGGCCTGCGCCCGAACCCTTTGAGATCGGCAAATCCCGGATGCGCGCCGATACTGACACCCTTGGCGACCGCCGTTTTCATGGTTTGCGCCATGACGTCAGGATCACCGGCATGAAAGCCACAGGCGATATTGGCAGAGGTCACGATATCCAACAGCGCCGCATCATCGCCCATCGTCCAAGGGCCGTACGCTTCGCCCATATCAGCATTCAGATCAACTTTGCGGATCATATCGCGGCCTTTCGAGGTCATCGCCGGGTGTCACGCCGCTGATCAACTGATAGCCCAGAAGGTCGGCGATATCGCGCGGATCGCGGACGCGGGGTTGGCATAGCTGCCGCAACGCGCGGCGTACTGTCTGATCTGACTGGGCTGTCGCATCGGCCTCGGCCAAAGTGAGAAACTGAAATCGCAGCGCGGCACCGGGCATCGCTTGTGCGACGCGCGGCAGATCACCGGGCACAACTGTCCCGATACGGGGATAGCCGCCGATGGTCTGACATTCCGCCAAAAGGATATATGGCACACCTTCGCCGGTCATCTGAATGTCACCCGGCACAATCAGATCGGACAGGATGTTAAGCTGACCCGATGTCGCAAAACCGGTGCCTGCGTGGTCCAGCCGAATGCCCTGACGATTCCCGCGCGGGCTGCGCTGAAATGTCGTTTCGGCAAAGCTTTGCAAGGTATCTGCGGTGAAATAGTCCGTTTGCGGGCCGGGCATAACGCGCACCGTGCCACCATTCAGCCGGTCACTTTGCGGCAGCAGCATTGGCCCGGCAAGCGGATCGGTGTCGCGGCCCAATTGCAGGGTTTCGCCGATTTCAAGCCTGTGCCCGATACCGGCTGTCAAATGCGTTGCGCGGCTGTCCATGACCGGATCTGTTGTGATGCCGCCAGCAAATGCCAGATAACCGTAAACGCCCTTGCGGACGCCGCCGATGGTCAAGCGTTGACCGGCGCGCAGCAGTTGCGTGGTGTTATGCTGTACCGGGGTGCCGTCGATACTGGCCTGCATTTCGGCACCAGTCAGCGCGATGCGGGTGTCGGCACTGACACTGAACACGCCGCCCATGCCCATCATTTCGAGAACGGCGTTCTGGTTGTCGGTTGCCAAGAGCGTGGCGGCCTCCAGCACAGCGAACCGATCCGCCGCACCGCCTTGGGACAGGCCGCGCGCGGTCCAGCCGGGACGGCCCAAATCCTGCACCGTTACACCGGGGCCGACGCTATGAATGGTCAATGTCAGCATTAGCTCAGCACCTTGCAAGTGGCGCCGCCATTGGTGTCGGTATTTTGGTGCAATGTGGCGAATTCGCTGTCCGATATCTGACGAAACGTCACCGCATCGCCGGGCGCCAGCGCAAATGGCTCTGGTGCGTCGGGCCGGTAGACAGCAAAGGCTGTCTGCCCGATATGCCGCCAGCCGGTGGGCGCGTCAGCGGCAAAGATGATCAGCTGTCGAACAGCGGCCACCAAGGCACCGTTTGGCATCTTCTCGGTCAGGCTGGTCTGGCGCGGAATGTCCCAAGCAGGTGGCAACATGCCAAGGTAGGGCTGGCCGGGGGCAAACCCGATGGCAATGACGCGCAGGGTCTGTGCCTCGATTTCGGCAATGGCCTGTTCCGGGGTGTAACCTGCCAGAGCGGCCGCTTCGGCCAATTGCGGGGCGTAGTCGGGGCCAAAAGCGACGGGTATTTGCCAAAGTCGTTTCGGGCTGCCATCTGCGCTGTCCAGCTTGCCGCAGGCGATCTGCAGGGCACGGGTGACGGCCGCCCGGTCGGTCAATTCGCGGTCAAACGCGACCCGCACCGAGGTCAAGGAAGACGCAACTTCTGTCACGCCGGGCAGGGCCATCGCGTCGACCTGATTGCGAAATGCCAATGCTCTTTGATTTGCCTGTTCGGATAACTCTCTTGCGAACCGCACAAGAATACCATCCACGCCCAAGGGCCGAAATTCTGGTGGTGGCAACTGAATCATGGCGCTGTAATCCGTCTGTCGTTTATCACCCTTTAGTGTGAACCCGCCTACGGTTTGTCAATGCTGATGGGGTCAGATGATCTGGGGTTCCAGCGAATTAAGCAACATGGCCTGCCCAATTGCCGAGCGTATTTGTTCCCCGCCGTATGGTCTTGCAACAATAAATGCGGGCTCTTCACCGGCTCCTGTCAGTAGGCGTTCAGGAAAAGCAGTGACAAAAATTGTGGGCACTTGGCCCGCGTGCCGCACAATATCGGCCACGGCATCAATGCCAGAGGAGCCGCTGCCAATTGAATATCCGATAGAATTAGGTCGGGCGTTGCGTGCCTAACCAGTGCAACGGCCTCGGTTCGGGTGCGGGCGATGCCGAACAGATCGTGACCCAGTTCGATAATTCTATCGTGCATATCAGCGGCGATCAGGGCCTCGTCCTCGATCATCATGATGCGGCCCTTTGCGCTGTGGCGCATCTCTTGGCGCGCGGTCGTCAGAAGTGCTTCGACGCGGTTGGCCGGAATCTGCATGATTTCTGCGATCTGGCGTGTCGTAAAACCTTCGATCGACTTCAGCAGCAAGGCTTCGTGGGCATCGGGGGTCAATGATGCACGGATGCCGACCGCTTTGGAGCTGGCGTCATCAACCGGCCTGCGGAACTTTGCCCAGATTTGGTGAAATGCACAAAACTGAAGTGGTCCGGCAAAACTGGACAGCGTGCTAAGATGTATCCAACCCGAACGAATGGATACGAGAATGACAAAACGACGGAACTTTTCAGACCAGTTTAAGGCTGCTGTGGCGCTTGAGGCGCTGCGCGGTGACAAGACGGTGCAAGAGATTGCAGCCAAGCGGCAGCTCCACCCAACTCAGGTGAGCACATGGAAACGACAGGCGATCGAAGGCATGGCAGGCGTTTTTTCCGACAAGGTCAAAAAGGCTGAGAACAAGGACGGCGAGATCAAAGAGCTGCACGCCAAGATTGGCCAACTGGCGGTGGAGAATGATTTTTT
>Ga0208544_10000271_pt1 | contig 42446 bp, 26 predicted proteins | sample DEB08_DNA_9_FD_184526 | JGI IMG/M metagenome (GOLD analysis project Ga0208544, IMG submission 184526) | Aqueous microbial communities from the Delaware River and Bay under freshwater to marine salinity gradient to study organic matter... | ecosystem: Environmental > Aquatic > Marine > Coastal ... | reverse complement strand
CTTTTTGTTTATTTATCAAAGATACAAAAGTAGTCTAATCGGACAACCTTATTTTTTTTACTAGGCACAATGCATGGCCTTTACCCAGAATGAGATTCTTTCGTTTTTTCAGAGGGCTTGTCTTAAATAGAGGACTTTAGGCTAGGGACAATTTAATACTGCAACCAGATTTTCTGAGAATGGTAATTTCTGCCGCCACTCCTGGTTTGTAGAACGTACACGCCCTGATTTAAATCTCTAATGTTTAAGATTTTACTAGCCTTAAAACTACCTTGGCGAATGGCTTGACCTAAGGAATTGAATAGTACATATGTGATCTCCTGTTCGAGATCCGATTCTAAATGCAAAACACCAGTAGTAGGGTTTGGATAAACCCGCAATTCCGCCTCTAAAGGCCCTATTTCTTCCAAACCGATACTTTGACAACCCTTTTGCAAGCAACCATACTGATCGGTTTTAAGCATGTAGAAATGCTGAATACGCACTGGGGCAATGTCATTATCCCAGTCGAATAATTGTCCGATATGTAAAAAGCCAGAATCTGGAGCCTCTTGAAAAGCCCAAATATGATTCCAATCAGCAGAATCATTCAAGTGATAATAGGAGCGCATCCAAATGCTGTCACCATCGGGGGTAAATTTGTAAGCCGCAATGGGAAAATTGTAGGGTGGAACATATAAATCTCCCGCCACATAAAAATTACCGTCTTGGGTGCTTATCAAATCTTGAAAACGGAAGTACGGGAATTTAGGCCCCGTGGTAGTATCGTATTTGACCTTACCTGATGTATCTATGCGACCTAATCGTATCTGGGCATCGGCAGGATTATAAGTGCTTGGTACAAACGACAGAACCTCTACCCGCGCAAAACTATAGCTGCCATCTCCATTATCTAAAGCAGCGATATTTTGACTGCCTAAATCTTCATTAAAAGGATGAAACCATTTTAATTGACCCGTTTGCAAATCTACCCGTGCTGCAAAGGAATGATCTATATTTAACCTGCTAGGAACATCATAATGGGTCGCTCTTCCTGAAACCAAGCAAGAACCATATTGATCGAGCACTAAATCATAGCCATAATAACCACCGCTCAAGCTTGGTATGGTATCAAGTAATCGCAATTCCCAAATGGGATTGAACGCGGTATCAAACTTGGCCACCCAGAGGTCGTATTTATTTCTATTTGTGGGTCTAAATAAATCACCAGATACAACGAATGTCGAGTCCGTGTCAAATTTAATGTCTCTGATATAAGGAGTTGTTCCTTGAAATTCTAGGTACTTTTTAGTGTAAATTGTGTCGAGGTTTTGATTAAACTTAGTAAACCTCACAAAGGCAGAATCAGCTCTTAGAAAATCTATCTGAGCAAAATAATAGTTAATCCCTTCGGAAATCAGGCATTTAAAACATGTATTTACCCTGATAACTGAATCAGAAGAATTAGCATAATCATAAGATTTATGATACACTTTCTGCCCAATGCTATCAAAAAGCCCGACTTGCAGAACCCCTAATGAATAATGGTCTTCATCGGCCACTATAAAACCACTTTCCTTAAACACCAAAGCAGGTCTATTCGCCCCGCCGAAAGTGGAGTCCGTCTTGCTAAACCTTTGGGCACTTAGTTGCAGCGAAAAAAGAAATGAAAGTAAGATTAATCGCATGGTATAAAGATGGTAAAAAAATGAATTCACCCTCTCTTAATAGCCGCTATTGTTTCGTCAGCTCCTCTACAGTTCCACTATTTTTAAGTGGTCTGAGACTTAATTTTCCGTCGAATTCACATTAACTTAGCCCCAAAAGAAATTTATGTCAGATTATATACTCTCTCAGCAAGACGGCGGTGTATTGCGCCTGAGCCTCAATCGTCCCGACAAATACAATTCTTTCGTGCGTGAGATGGCCTTAGATTTACAAGCGCATCTGCGTAAAGCGCAAGAAGACTCTTCGGTGCGGGCGATATATTTAACCGGTTTGGGGAAAGCTTTTTGTGCCGGACAAGATTTGGCGGAAGCCACCGACCCCAACGGTCCCGAACTCACCAAAATTGTGACGGAGCATTACAATCCTATTATTTTACAATTACGCGCTTTAAGCAAGCCCGTGGTGGCAGCAGTAAACGGCGTGGCGGCGGGTGCAGGTGCTAATATTGCCCTCGCTTGCGATATTGTGGTGGCCCACGAAGGAGCCAGTTTTATTCAGGCCTTTTCTAAAATTGGCTTAATCCCTGATAGTGGTGGTACCTATACTTTACCGCGCTTAATTGGTCAGCAAAAAGCTTCGGCTTTAATGATGTTGGGCGATAAGGTTAGCGCCACCGAAGCGGAAAGTATGGGCATGATTTATAAGGTTTTCTCGGAGGAGACTTTTGCAGAAGAGAGCCTGAAAATTGCCGTGCAATTGTCTAAAATGCCCACCAAAGCACTGGCAGCCACCAAGGCTTTGCTGAACGAGTCTTTTGCCAACAATTTAGAAGATCAATTGGCTTTAGAGGATAAATATCAAACAGAATGCGGCTTAAGTTACGATTACCGCGAGGGTACGGCTGCCTTTTTAGAGAAACGCAGACCGGAATTTAAAGGCGAATAAGATTATAAAATACCCATCAGGCGCAAGCCTAAAAAATAAAATATGCAAGTAGGAATTATTGGTGCAGGGGCAATGGGCTCTGGTATTGCGCAGGTAGCGGCGCAGAATGGACATGCCGTTTTTATTATCGACAATCACCGCGTGGCTTTAGAAAAAGCAAAAAAAGGGCATGAGAAAATTATGGCCCGTTTGGTGGAAAAAGAAAAAATAACCGAAGCCGAAGCACAAGCTATTTTAAAGCGCATTGAATACCATTCGAGTTTAGATCATTTGGAGCATGCGGATTTGGTAATTGAGGCGATTGTAGAAAATTTAGAGATAAAAAAAAGCCTCTTTAAAAACTTAGAAGAGATCTGTTCGGAAGATTGCATTTTGGCTTCTAACACCTCTTCTTTATCGATTGCTTCTATTGCTTCGGCGGTAGAAAAGTCGGAAAGAGTTTTGGGAATTCATTTCTTTAACCCCGCCCCTTTAATGCCTCTGGTGGAAATTATTCCCGCCATCACCACCAGTCCCGAAAACCTAATTAAAGCCAAGGAAATTATTGATTCTTGGGGCAAGGTTACCGTTTTGGCAAAAGACACCCCTGGCTTTATTGTAAACCGCGTGGCCCGTCCTTTTTACGGCGAAGCAGTGCGTATTTATGAAGAAGGCATGGCGGATATTGCTACCATCGATTGGGCCATGAAAGAGTTGGCAGGTTTTAGAATGGGACCGTTTACCTTAATGGATTTTATTGGCCACGATGTAAATTATGCGGTAAGCGAAAGTGTTTTTACCGCCTTTTATTTCGATCCGCGCTACCGTCCTAACTTTAGTCAGAAACGCTTGGTGGAAGCAGGCTTACTGGGAAGAAAAAGCGGTAGAGGTTTTTACGATTACCGCGAGGGGGCGCATCTGCCGGAAGCGAAAAAAGACGAGGCTTTAGGCCAAAAAATAGTGGAGCGCATTGTGGCCATGTTAATGAATGAAGCCATTGACGCCTTGTTTTTAAATATTGCCAGCGCCAAGGATATTGATTTGGCCATGACCAAAGGAGTGAACTACCCCCAAGGTTTATTGGCTTGGGCCGATGACTGGGGAGCGGAGAAAGTTTTAGCTATTTTAGATAATTTGTACAACGAATACCGCGAGGATCGTTACCGCGCTTCCGCTTTGCTACGCAGAAAGGTAAAAACGGGCGGCAAGTTTTTGGAATAAATTTTTGAGTCTTTGTAATAATTGAAGCTTTAAGCCTACTAATACCAAATAAACAAGCTTATGTACATTACTTTGTTAAAGCATCAGTGGCGTAAAACCACCCGCAGTTCCTTCTTTCGGCAGGGCTGGGGTGTGAAAATTTTAATGACCATTGTGGCCCTTTATTTCTTAGCGAGTTTTGGCGCCTTGGGTTATTTTGCCAAGGAGATTTTAAACAAGGCTTTTGACGAGCCGGCTGTGCTTACCCCCATTTTCATGGGATTTGTACTCTATTATTTATTGGTGGATTTAGTAATGCGCTTCTTTTTACAAGACCTTACCGTACTCACCGTGCAGCATTATTTGGTGCTTCCCATCGCCAAATCGAAGGTGATAAACTATTTATTGGGAAGCTCCATATTTAGCTTCTTTAATTTACTACCCCTCTTTTTAATTAGCCCTTGGGCCATTCGCGTCGTAGCGGTAGAGCAAGGGCCAGCCGATGCGGGACTATGGTTTTTAGCCCTTTTGGGATTTGTTTTTACCAATCACTTTTTAGCCATTTACGTGAAGCGCGTTTTAGCGGTGAACGTTAAAATATTTGGCGCGGTGGCATTGGTCGTGGCGCTGGCCTTTTTGGGCGATTTTATGGCTTGGTTTTCTCTTACCGAATTATCGAAAAGTATTTTTGGACCGCTGGGCGCAGATCCGCTTTTAGGATTAGTAAGCTTCGGCTTAATGGCTCTAATCTATTTGGTGAACTTCCGCTTTCTCCTGAAAATGACCCACCTTGATCGTTGGAAGGTCGCGGCGAAAGAAGCGAGTAGCACTCGTTTTTCTTTCTTGGAGCAACGCGGTCCTTTAGGTTTAATGATGGCCAATGAGCTAAAGCTGATCACGCGAAACAAGCGTACAAAAACCATTTTATGGATGACGCTTTTTTTCTCGGCTTATGGTTTAATTTTCTATACCAATCCCATTTATAAAGACAGTATTAGCTGGTTGCTTTTTGTGGGGATTTTTATGACCGGGATTTTCTTAATTAATTACGGACAGTTTTTAGTAAGCTGGGAAAGCGCTTATTTCGATGGCATCCTAACCCGCGCATACGCGATGGAAGAGTATTACAAATCGAAGTATTATTTATTGGCCTTTAGTGCGGTTATTATGTATGTTCTTACATTGCCTTACGGCTATTTCGGCATTAAGGCTATCTATATAAATACGGCCTGCTTTATTTATAATGTAGGCGTAAATACCTTGGTTCTAATTTTCGCGAGTACCTATAATAAAAAACCCATTGACCTTAGTCGCGGGAGTGCTTTCAACTACCAAGGTACGGGCGCAGCGCAGTTTTTAATCATCATTCCATTAATGGTAGTGCCCATGCTAATGGTCTACGCTTTCGATTTATTATGGGATGGGAATTACGGTTTGATATTCTTAGCCCTGCTGGGTTTGATCGGCATCTTGTCGAGAAATTATTTTATTAAGCAGACGGTTTTAAACTTCCAGGAGAAAAAATATATTAATGCGGCGGGCTACCGTCAGCGCGATTAAAAGATTTAACTATGAGCATTTTAAGCATCAAAAATTTAGAGAAATCCTATAACGGTACTACCGTTTTAAATATTGGCGAATTGGAAATCGAAGCGGGCAAGTCCTTCGGTTTAGTGGGAAATAACGGCGCGGGAAAAACCACGCTCTTTCGTTTGCTTCTCGATTTAATTCAGGCCGATAAGGGTGAAGTTTTAAGCAAAGGAGTGGATGTAGCGAAAAGTGAAGATTGGAAACTCTACACCGGTAGTTTTATTGACGAAGGCTTTTTGATAGACTACCTTACACCAGATGAGTATTTTCAGTTTATCGCCGGTTTGCATAATATGAGCGCAGGCGATTTAGAAGCGGCTTTAGCCGGTTACGAGGAATTGTTCGCGGGCGAGATTCGTGGTAAGAAAAAGTATATCCGTGACTTAAGTAAAGGAAACCAGAAGAAAGTAGGCATTGTAGGGGCGCTTTTAAGTAATCCCGATATTTTAATTTTGGATGAGCCCTTTGCGAATTTAGATCCCTCCACGCAATTTCGCTTGCTTGATGAACTAGATAAGATAAACAAGGAAACGGATATCACCATGCTTATTTCCAGTCATGATTTAGGTCACGTGGCTAAATTCTGCGAGCGTATTGTAGTTTTAGATAAGGGTGAAATTGTTAAGGATATTCATACCAATTCCGAAACACTACAAGAACTGGAAACCTTCTTTATCCAAAAGATTAAAGGCGGGGAAGTAGCGGCGGAAGCCACGGAGCAGTAGTGGGGAAGGACGATAAATTTCACATCTCCTTTAAGGGAAAAACTTGGGCGGTAGAAGCAGGTAGTAATTTGCGCGCGGTCTTGTTGAAAGCAGGAATGAGTCCGCATAATGGCGCGGCTCAGTGGTTAAACTGCAAAGGATTAGGCACCTGTGGCACTTGTGCTTTGGAGGTGGAAGGAGATTTAGGTCCTTTAAATACGCGCGAGAAATGGCGCTTGAATTTTCCGCCCCATAAAGAAGCGAATCAATTGCGCTTGGCATGTCAAATTAAGGTGCAGAGCGATTTGCAATTGCAAAAGCATGCGGGATTTTGGGGCGAGAAAAAGGGGGAGGTTTTAGATAAACCTTAGCTTTGCAGCATGAAAAATCAAAAGCGCGATTTCATTAGCGAAGCAATCGTAGAATACGATGGTTTACCAGCTGAAGAACAAGGGAAATTACTGATTCAGGTTTTAGAAGATCAGCCCTATTTAATGGGTTTCATTACCAATGTAGAAGAGGAGTTTAGCGATTCGCAGCACGAAGCTTTAGTAGAGTCCCTGTTAATTCTTACCAATGCTTTTATTGCCGCTACCGTTCCCGTGGGTATGGTTCCCGCTCAATTAATTGAAGAAATTATTAAGCTCAAAACTGACGTTGATGAAGAGTCGATTGAAGTGGAAGAAGTCGAGCTCAGCGATAGTCCGAAGGTATTTGAAGACCTCCGTGCTCGCGCCGTCTTAAAATCCGATCTAGCGGAAGCGAAAGCAGAAGTGCAATTGAGCTTTAACTTAATGCTCGACGTAATTATCACTGCCGTAGAAAGGGTCGTAGATTATGAGATCAGTCAATTAGAAAAAGCGAAAAAATGAAAAGCGCGCCCGAAATAGTACAGCAGATGTATGATGGCGATGCTTTTAGCCAATGGCTGGGCATTAAGGTAATAGAAGTGAGGCCCGGTTTTGCCAAGCTAGAAATGATGGTGCGCGAAGAAATGTGTAATGGCTTCGGCATTGCTCACGGTGGAATTTCTTACTCTTTGGCCGACAGTGCTTTAGCCTTTGCGGCGAATGGTCACGGTAGGCATGCCCTTTCCATTGAAACCAGTATCAGTCACCACAAAGCTATTCAGGCAAATACGCGTATTTTCGCTCAGGCAGAAGCGATTAAAGAGGGCCGTTCGGTTGGTGTTTATCAGGTTTTTATTAGCAACGAATCCGGGGAAACACTGGCCTCCTTTAAGGGCACAGTTTTGTTTAAAGACCAAAATTGGTAATACTTAGTGTGAAATTAACACTAAGTTCATCTAGCTTGTCAAAAATTACGCATCTTTGCAAAAGCTATGAGAGTAAATTTTTCCAATGAAGATTTTAAGGTAGGCCTGGCTACTTCGGTGGTTTTATATGGTTTCGACGGTGATGATTTAAAGATCCTAATTGCCGAGAAAGTGGGAGAGCCATATTCTGGTGCTAAAATCCTACCCTCTACAGTAGTGCATATTGATGAAGACCCAGAAGATGTAGCTATTGAACTAATGCGCCGTATTACGGGTAGTGCCGATTGGCCCATCGAAATTTTAAATGCTTTTGCAGAAGTGTACCGTAACCCTTCCGGGAGAGTGGTGAATGTTGCTTATTACGGCACTTTACAGCTCAACGAAGCTTTAAGTGAGGACTTACTACGTTCGGAATATAAGTGGGTGAACGTGAATGATATTCCCCCTTTAGCTTTCGATCACAATAAAATTGTAGACTACTCTCGCGAGCGTTTAAAGCGCAGGGTGAAACGTCGCCCCATTGGCTTTAGCCTTTTACCGAAAGAGTTTACCATGAACCAAATCCAGCGTTTGTACGAATGTGCGCTAGGGCGCGATTTGGACAAAAGAAACTTCCGTCGTAAGCTTTTAAAAAGTGAGCTATTATTGGAAACCGATCATTTTGTGCGCAGTTCTGCGAAAGCAAGAAGACCCTCGGCCTTGTATAAATTCGATGAGAAGAAATACCGCAGTCTTACCTTACGCGGTTATGACTTCGTATATCAGTAGAGTTTTTTATTCCTTTTATATATGCGATATTCGCGCCTGAAAATGGCGTCCTAATGGGGCGTGAAACAAAATTTCGGCCCTATGAAAGAAGCATATATTGTTGATGGTATTCGCACCCCTATTGGAAGTTTTTTAGGAACCCTTTCACCGGTACGTGCCGATGATATGGCGGCTCTCGTAATTTCCGAACTCTTGAAACGCAATCCTAATTTAGACCCCAGCTCGGTGGCCGATGTGATTTTAGGTTGCGCCAATCAAGCGGGCGAAGACAATCGCAATATAGCGCGCATGTCGGCCTTACTAGCAGGGTTGCCTTTTAGCGTTCCCGGAGAAACGGTGAACCGTCTCTGCGCAAGCGGAATGAGTGCAGGCGCCCAGGCTATGCGTGCGATTCGCAATGGCGATGGTGATGTGTTTATTGCCGGTGGAGTGGAGCAAATGACGCGCGCACCCTATGTAATGAGCAAGCCTTCGAAGGCTTTCGGAACCGATTCTAAAATGCACGATAGCTCTTTCGGCTGGCGTTTTGTAAACCCTAAAATGTTTAAGCTTTATGGCACCGACGCCATGGGGGAAACTGCCGAAAACTTAGTAGAGCAGTACAATATTTCTCGCGAAGATCAGGATGCTTTTGCCCTTTGGTCGCAGCAAAAAGCCACGGCAGCGCAGAATTCAGGACGTTTAGTTGAAGAGATTGTTCCCGTGGCCATTCCTCGTCGTAAGCAAGATGATTTAATTTTCGATAAAGACGAGTTTATCAAGCCCAGCAGTAGCATGGAGATCTTGGCAAAATTACGTCCCGCTTTTAAAAAGGAAGGCGGTTCGGTAACGGCTGGAAATGCATCGGGCTTAAACGATGGTGCGGCGGCGCTTCTAGTGGCTTCGGAAGAAGGCATTAAAAACAACAAGCTGAAACCTTTGGCACGCATGGTTTCCATGGGCGTTGCTGGAGTAGAGCCACGCGTAATGGGGATTGGTCCCGTTTATGCTTCAGAAATTGCCTTGAAAAAGGCAGGCCTTAGTTTAAACGACATGGATATCATTGAACTAAATGAAGCCTTTGCTTCACAAGCTTTAGCGGTTACCCGCAAGATGGGCTTAGCCGATAATGATCCGCGTATCAATCCCAATGGCGGAGCGATTGCCTTAGGTCACCCTTTAGGGATGTCGGGTGCACGTTTGTTGCAAACGGCGGCGATTGAATTGCAAAAAACCAATAAGCGTTATGCCCTTTGTACTATGTGTATTGGTGTAGGTCAGGGTTATGCGGTAATTTTAGAAAGAGCTTAAGCAGGCAAAACTTCAGCCTTGACTTCGAATTAAAATTAATCAGCAATGCCTTCACATGTGGAGTTTCAATTAAAATCGAAATCCTCATGGTTCCTATTATAAGTAATTGTTTGGCTGCCTTTTTTGAGTGTGAGCCTTTTGCTAAAAAGGCGAAAGGGACAAATGAAACAATCTCTTCTACACAAGTGATAAAAATTATCTTATTTCGAAGTCTCTTAAGGTATAGAATATGATTTATGAGTTTAATGGCTTTAAGCCAGTAATTAGCGCCAAAGCTTTTGTGCACGAAACGGCGGTGATAATTGGGAATGTTATTATTGGTGACGATGTATATATTGGTCCAGGCGCAGTAGTGCGTGGAGATTGGGGCGAGATAGAAATTAAGCGAGGAGCGAATGTGCAAGAAAACTGCGTAATTCACATGTTTCCCGGGGTGAGTATTGCCTTAGAAGAAGGCGCTCACATTGGGCATGGCGCTATAATCCACGGTGCTAATATTGGCGAAAATTGTTTAGTAGGTATGAACGCAGTAGTAATGGATCGCAGTTCTATTGGGGCCCGTTCTATAATTGGTGCCTTGGCTTTTGTAAAAGCAGATACAATTATTCCGCCCCGTAGTTTGGTGGTGGGTAATCCTGCCAAAGTAATAAAGGAGGTTAGCGATGAGATGTTAGCTTGGAAAACCAAGGGCACTGAACTTTATCAACAATTACCTGGAGAATGCCAACTCTCTTTAAAAGAGTGCGAACCTTTAAGAGAAAGGGAGGCTAATCGCCCGAAGCAAGAGAAGTTATTTGAAACTTGGAATAGTTTCAAAGGTTGAAGTTCTGCGAAAACAGAAACCAGGGCTCATAAAAAATTAACCAGTTCGTTTTACTACAAAGGCTTTTAGTGGGCTCTATGGTTTACGTAAATTAAAGTGGCTTTTCTACCTTAATTAATTGAAATCTGCATTGACTCTTTTTTGGCCCTTTATCACAGATTTTCAGAGAAAGCATATTGAAAAGCCGCCCTCCTAATTTTTAGCTTGAAAGTTGGACTAAAGATTAATAGTGACCATCACTCATCAAAAAAGCGAGATTTAAGCATTTATATTGTTAACATTTTGCTAAATTTCACGGCTGTAAAGTGCTTCGAAAGGGACGGCAAGTATTTTGAAAATCCTGAACGGATTGTAATTACTTGGGGTTTAAGGCTTTACTTATAACAGATAATTTCAAAATATGAGGAAACTATTAACGCGGGGCTCACTTTCTGTGGGTTCTAGGTGTGGGCCCAAGGCTTATTCTGTATTTCACACTCTCTGCAAGAACGGGTTTAAGACAAACCTTGCTAATTATTTTAATTTTTCAGTAACCAAGTTTATTTTCATTTCATGAGAAAATTTATTCAGCTAATTTTATTAGTTGCATTCGGCACTCTTCAGGCGCAGAATGATACGGTTACATTTAAGGTAGATATGAATGACTATACAGGGTCTTTCACTACCGTAAATGTTAACGGTAACTTCAACGGCTGGTGCGGCGGATGTAACCCCATGACCGACGCGAATAGCGACGGTGTTTGGGAGGTTGCTCTTCCTTTAACGGCGGGCACCATTGAGTACAAGTTTACCCTTGACGGGTGGACGGCACAGGAGAACTTTTCTCCCGGTGGTACTTGCACCGTAACTGCGGGTGGTTTCACTAACCGCGTGTTAACATTTAGTGGTAACAACACGGTTTTACCAGTAGTATGTTACAACTCTTGTTTGGCCTGTACGGGCGTTGTTTTAAGTCAAGTAGATTTGCCCATTTCTTGGGACGATGCCCTTGTAAACTACACTACCGTTAGTTTTGGTGGTAATGTTGATATAGTAGCGACAGACCCAACAGATGCTACCAATAGCGTCCTTCAACTGGATAAAGGCTTAGGAACGCAAACTTGGGCTGGTACTACACTTAGTGCTGGTGGCTTAGCTACAGCTATTCCTTTTACAGTTGGTGGAGCCAATACTATTTCCGTGCGCTTCTGGTCTCCAGATGCTGGTGCAGCGGTTCTTTTAAAAGTAGAAGACAAAACTAATGGGGGAATTTTTGTTGAAACAACCGATACTACAACAGTAGCGGGTGGTTGGGAAATTCTCACATTCAATTTTAACAACCCTGGTCCTAACGCAGCAACCATCAATACGGCTAATACCTATGATCTAGTTTCAATCTTCCCAAATTTTGGAGTAGATGGAAACACCGCTGGTGCAAAAACCTATTATGTTGATGATGTAGTTTATGGAACTATCACTACTGGCATGGCTGGTGTTTATACCATCGACCCTGCAGGTTCAGGTAGTATGAACTACACGAGTTTCTCTGCAGCTGCAGCTGACTTAGTAAGTCTTGGCGTTGTTGGAGCATGTACTTTTAACGTAGCCCCAGGTTCTTACACGGATACAGTATACTTACCCGCAATTATGGGAACTAGCAGTACTAACACCATTATGTTTGATGGTGGTGATAGCGCTACAACTTCTTTAGCTTATAATACTGCTGCGATTAATCAAAAAGCAGTTATCCTTTTGGATGGTGCCGATTACGTAACTTTTAAAGGATTAACCATTACGCATCCAGGTACCACAGATTCTTGGGGTATTCGTATGCAAAATGACAATGATAACCTTACGGTAGATGGCTGTAGATTTGAAATGGCGGTTACAACTTCTACCGGCTCAGACATTGCTGCCATCGCCAGTACGGGTTCTTCTACTAGCTCATTTACCGAAACGGAAGGTGGTGATAATACAACCATCATTAACTCGGCCTTTATCAACGGTCAGTATGGAGTGCACTTTGAGGCACTAGCAGCATTCTCGGATAGTAACCTGGTAATTAACAATAACCTTTTTGAGGGTAATTATTACCGTTATTTTATGAGTGATAACACTTATAATATGACGATGAATGGCAATACGATGCGTGGTATGCCAGCAACATCTACTTCTGGTTATGCAGTGGCACTTTATGATATTATTGGTTTTGAAATCAATAATAACAACATAATTTGTTCTGATTGGGGTATTTATATTTCAGACGGAAACTTTGATGGAGCACCTCCTGCCACTTCAAACATCACTAATAACATGATTACTTCATCGGGCGATGAAGCATTTTATGTAGATGATTTCGAGTCGGCTAACGTATATTACAACACCTTTGTTACTACCTCAACGAGTACTAGTGCTTATGGAGCATACTTCAATGATTGTATTAATGTGGATGTTCGCAATAATGTCTTCTACGGTGAGGCTACTTATGCCGTTTGGTTTTCAGATAATACCACATTAACATCAACTACATCGGCTCCTATCACCCTAGACCATAATATTTACTATACAGTAGGTGGATCTAGTCTAGCTTATGATGCCGGAGCACAGGCTGATTTAGCCGCGTGGCAATTGGCTCGAGCGAATAACGTGAACTCCTTATCCGGTGACCCAATCTTCCTTGATCCTACCTCTGACCTGCACATGGCAGGTGGTTTAGCGAATAATGCTGCTACACCAATTGCTTCGGTAACGATGGATATTGATGGTGATATGCGTTCTGCTACTACACCAGATTTAGGAGCAGATGAGTACTTACCCGCAAGTTGTTTACCCGTTAGCGGGGTAGCAACTATTATGGCTTACGCGGATAGTGTCTCTATAGGCTGGATTGGTAACAATGGCGCTACAGCTACTTTTAATATCGAGTATGGTCCCTTAGGCTTCACTCCGGGTGCCGGAACAACAGTTACCGCTCATCCAGATTCTAGCATTACCATTACAGGTTTAATGGCTAATACAGATTATGAAATCTATATAACTGCCAATTGTGGTGCGGGTGGCTTAGGAGCAACAGTAGGGCCAACAGCTTTCCGTACAGCTTTAGCTGGACCAAGAGTAATTACTTGTGCCACTGGAACTTTAGGGTCACTTTTAACAGAAGAGTTTGATAATGCAACCTCTTTTACCGGCGATATTGGCGGTGGAAATGGCTTCTGGATGTATGATAATAATACTACCAGCTCTTCTAATACCGGTCCTTCTGCTCCGCAAAGTGGTACCCACTACATTTATTACGAATCTTCTAGTGGAGATTCTGCGGCTATGGTTTCTCCAGCTATTGATTTAGCGGCTGCCTCTCAAAATGTTGAATTATCATTTTGGATGCATGCTTATGGCGCTACCATTGGTGTTTTAAAAGTGGGCGTTTCTACTTCTGCTACGGGTCCTTTTACTAATGTATTTACTTATGGTCCTGGTCAATTGCAAACGGATGAATTAGATCCTTGGCAAAATGTAGGTGTAAATTTAGATGCCTACTTAGGACAGACCATTTACATTCAGTTCAACTACATCAAAGGAGCAAGCTTCGATAGTGATTTAGCGATTGACTTATTTGAGGTTAAATCTTGCTTAAGCTGTTTAACACCGTCTGCTTTAACCGCTGCTAATATTACCTCTACCACGGCCGATATTACTTGGACTTCTGGTGCTAGTAATTTAGGAAGTACAATTGAGTACGGACCTAATGGTTTTACACCCGGAACAGGCACCATCTTAACTTCAACAACGGGTACAGTTTCTTTAACTGGACTTTCACCAGTTACTCAATATCAAGTATATGTTACCGATAGTTGTGGTGCAGGTGATGTTTCTAGTCTATCTGGCCCAATTAGCTTTGCCACTGTTTGTGGTGCAATTATTCCTCCTAGCTTAGAAGATTTCAGCAATGGCTGGACTCCAAACGCATGTTGGGATGAAGGTGATGGCGGTACGCCAGCAACTGGTCCTGCCGCTCTAGGCTTAGGTGGTTGGGGAACCGATGGTTTTGCCAACAATGGCACTACGGGAGCGGTTAAAATTAACCTCTACAATACTGGCGACGAAGATTGGATGCTTAGTCCACAGTATGACTTAGGCACTGGAGCTAACTTACAAGTAGAATTCGATTTCGGTGTATTTGCCTGGAACACAACTAACCCAGCAAGTTTAGGTTCTGATGATGAGGTTCAACTTTTAATTAGTACCGATAATGGCGCTACTTGGGTTAACCTAGCTACCTATAATAATACCTATGTTACCAACGCAAGTGGTAATCATGAAGTAGCAACTTTATATACCTATACTGGTGTAGTTCAGTTTGCTATTTGGGCTACAGAAGGTGTAATAGATGATCCAGAAGACAACGATATCTTCGTAGATAACTTCGAAGTACGCGTTACTCCTGCTTGTCCAGATCCAGCAGCTGTATTGGCTACTAATATTACCAGTACGGATGCTGACATTACTTGGACTTCTAGTGTGGGTGGTGTAGGAAGTAGCTTAGAATACGGTCCTGCTGGCTTCACGCCAGGAACAGGTACTTTAATTACGAGTACTACTGACTCAGTTCACCTTAGTGGTTTAATGTCTGCTACGGCTTATGATGTTTATGTAACGGATAGTTGCGGCGCCAGTGGTGTTTCTGCCACAATAGGACCCATTACCTTTACTACTCTTTGTCCTGCTAGCTTCTTAGCTCCTTACAGCACGGACTTCGAGAATATCACTATCGGGCAGCAAACTTCCTATGAAAACTGTTGGTCACTCCCTGCTACTACAACTCCGCGTTGGGAAGCTGAAGATGCAACAGGAGGGAATGAGAACTCGACCGCAACAGGTCCTTTCTATGATAATACCAATTTCGGTTCGGCTGGTGGAACGTATATGTACCTTGAAACTTCATCTGGTGCAACCGGTGGAAAAGGTTTACTTAGTTCTCCAACTATCGATTTTGCAAGCTTAACCGCTCCGCAGTTAGATTTCTACTACCACATGTATGGTGCAACCATGGGTGTGTTAAGAATTTACGCTGAAGATGCATCAGGTACTCTTACCATCTTAGATAGTATTGTTGGTCAGCAGCAGACTGCTGGTAGCGATGCTTGGATTAAGAAAAGTATCGACTTAAGCAGCTTAGCAGGAACTTCTTACAGCTTCGTATTTGAAGGAGAAAGAGGTACTTCCTTTACAGGAGATATTTCTATCGACGACTTTAGCGTAGCTGAGGCTCCAAACTGTTTTGCTTCTACAGCACTTACCGTTATTTCTACTTCGGATAATAGTGCAGAATTAACTTGGACTGCTGGTTCGGGTACTTCTTGGGATATTGAATACGGTCCTGCTGGTTTTACTCCAGGTTCTGGAACCATGTTTAATGCTACCAATGATACCATTACCATTAGTGGTTTGATGGCCTCAACGGCATATGAGTTCTATGTAACAGACAGTTGTGGCGCTTCAGGTGTTGCAAGTACTGCTGGTCCTGCTAGCTTTACAACTTCTGCTTGTCCTCTAGCTGATCAGTGTGCTTATACAGTTGATTTGTATGATTCTTTCGGTGACGGTTGGAATGGCGGTGAAATCACCATCTTCCAAAACGGTGTAGCGGTAGCTAGCTTCGGTTCTACCTTTAGTACAGGCTTTAACTCACTTGGCAATCCTGTAAACCTTTGTGATAATGTTCCTACCACGGTAACTCTTAGCACTGCAGGTGCATGGCCAAGTGAAATAGGCGTAGTTGTTATTAATCCAAATGGTGACACTGCGGGAGTGCATTTAGCTTCTCCAACTGTTGGAACAGGCGATACTTTATTCGCTTTCACTTCTAACTGTTCTGCTTGTCCAGCTATTGCTGCTCCATACTTCGAAAGTTTTGAAGCCAATTCTGCTACAGTAGGATGTTGGAGCAATGTATTTGTGGCTGACACATTCTATTGGACATTAGGTACGGGTTCTACTGGTGGTGCAATCACTGGTGCCTATGCTGGTTCTCAGAATGCAGTATTCGTTTCTACTAATGGTGGTCCTGATACTACCTTGTTCGTATCTCCAGTAATTGACATGACGGCTTTAATTAGTCCTCAGTTAAGTTTCTGGTACGCTCAAGAAGAGTGGTTTGGCGATCAAAACGTAACTAATGTTTACTATCGTGCTAGCGCTAGTGATCCTTGGACTTTCTTATTCGGTGATAATGCCAATAGAAATACTTGGACGCAAGCTTTAGTGAGCTTACCGAATCCTTCAAGCACTTATCAAATTGCTATAGAAGGGGTAAATAATTGGGGTCATGCTAACGTAATTGATAGCTTATCAATTACCGATGCGGCTCAGATTTGCACTGCGCCAGATAGCGTTGCGGCCTCTAATATCACAACTACTAATGCCGATATTACTTGGGTGTCAGGTTCTAACCAATCTAGCTCTTGGATTGAGTACGGTCCGCTTGGATTTACTCCAGGAACAGGTATGATATTAAACCCGGCCACTACTCCTGCTACTTTATCAGGATTAATGCCAGGTACTATCTATGAAGCTTGTGTTTACGATATCTGTTCAGTTCTAGGTGATACTAGTGCAGCAGCTTGTGTAACATTCACAACTTTATGCGCACCTATTACTATGTATCCATATAGTGAGAACTTCGATATGGGAATTATCCCAGCTTGTTATGCCTCAACCGGCACTACCACTGGACCATTCCTATGGGCACCAGATGCAGGTGGTACACCTTCAGGTGCTACTGGTCCTGCTGTAGATAATACTACAGGAACAGGTGCTGGTTTCTATATGTATACAGAAGCTTCTAGCCCAGCAGCAGCAGGTGATAGTGCTTTCTTAGAATTGCCAGAATTCAATTTGACTTCTTTGACAGTTCCAGAAATCAGCTATTTCTACCACATGTTCGGTGCAGATATCCAAAGCTTAGAGCTTGAGGTTTATGATGCAACTACCATGACTTGGTCTAGCATTAACAGTATTGTTGGTCAACAACAAACTGCTAATGGAGATGCATGGATGGAAGCTAGAGTAGACTTAAGCGCTTATGTTACAAGTACGAACTTAAGAATGCGTTTCTTAACCGTACGTGGTGCAAGCTTTAATGGCGATGTTGCTTTGGATGATATCACCGTGAGAGAAACTCCTGCTTGTGTGGATCCAAGTAACTTAATGGTAACTAATGCTACTTCTAGCTCTATCAGCTTAAGCTGGATGAGTGATACGAATATCGTTTCTTCTACTATCGAGTACGGTCCTATCGGATTTAGCTTAGGTACAGGAACGCAAGTTACCGCTACGCCAAGTGCCTTTACGGTTACTGGTTTAGCCAGTGGAGCTTGTTTCGAATTCTATGTAAGAGATAGCTGTTCTTCAGCTACCGCGTGGATCGGACCAGTTAACTCTTGTACTATCGCTACTTGTAGTGTAAGTTCAATACCAGTATCTGCTACTAGCGATACTACCGATTGCGACGGAGGAAGTGTTTCTCTAAGTGCAGTTTCAAGTACCGGTAACGATCTAGTTTGGTTAAACAACGGTCAGGCCGTGAGTACAGGCGCAAATTTTGTTTCTGACTCTATTAGCTTTACTACTGCCTTCGACGTAGCAGAGTTTGTTACTACTACTCCAGTGTTACATGTTGGTCCTTTAACCAATATTGCGGCTGCCGGTTTCGGTAACTTCTCTAACGGTCAGTGGATTACTGTAAACGACACGATTCATATCGATAGCATGGTGGTAAGACACAACAATGATGTAGTGGCTCAAGTGGTTCTTTGGACCGACGACAGCTTCAGCAACTTGGTACAATTAGGTGATACCTTTAGTACGCCTGCAGCTACTGTTGGCGATTTACAAGTACCAGTTAATATGGTAGTTACTCCAGGTGTTTACTTTATGAACCTAAACTTCATTAGCGGTGCGGGACAATTATTCCGTGCAACGGGTGGTGCTGCTTATCCTTATAGCCTTGCTGGCTTAATGAGTATTGACAGTACTAACTTCGCTGATCAGTCGCGTATCTATTATACCTTCGACATGACAGTAAGTAAAGCATGTATCGGTACTCCAATCCAAGGATTTGGAATTGTACCGGGTGCAAATGCTGGTCTTACCGACACGGTTTCTGTTTGTTCTACCGAGAGTATGGTTGATTTAACAAGCTTCTTAGGAGTTTATGACTTCGGTGGTACTTGGACTGATCTAAGTGCAACAGGTGCATTAACGGATAGTATTTTCGACGCAACAGCGGTTACAGCTGGAGCGAGCTACGACTTTAGTTACATCCTTGCTGGTGTAAATGGTTGTGCAGGAGATACCGCTTTCCTTAATGTAACGGTTGAAGCCGCTCCAGATGCTGGTGCAGATTCTTCTTTCGCTTTATGTATCGGTTCAGGTAACGTTATTCTTAGAACTTACATTACTGGTAATCCATTCGGTGGTACTTGGGTAGATCTTGATAACTCAGGCGCTCTTAATACTACTGGTGTTTGGAGATCGAATGTGGCGACTGCAGGTACTTTCCGTGTAGCTTACATTTTAAGCGGAACGGTTTGTGCTGCGGATACGGCAATACTTACCATTAGCTCAGATAATGCCGTAAGTGCAGGAATCGCAGTTAGTGATACCGTTTGTGATCAAAATGCTATGGTGGATCTTAACACTTTCTTAGATGCTTCGGCAACTACTGGTGGTACTTGGTCAGACCTTAGCAGCACAGGTGCACTAAGCGCAAACATGTTTGATGCAACGGCGGTAACCAACAACTCTAGCTACGACTTCCAGTACAAAGTGATGTCTGCTTGTGGTGATGACTCTATTGTAGTTACACTTTATGTAGATGATTGCGATGTATCAGTACGCGAACTTAGCACTGGCTTTATCAATATCTATCCAAACCCAACCAGCGGTTTAATTAAGATAGAAAACAAAGCAGTGAAAGGTGAAGTGAGAGTAGAACTTTACTCGGCGAACGGTCAGCTAATGATGAGCAAAAACTTCGGTGAAAACGAAGGCATGAGCTTAGATATTACCGACTACGCTACCGGTATTTACACTGTAAAAGTTAACTCTGAAAAAGGCCTTGATGTGAAACGCATCATTAAGCAATAATCAGATTGATTTAATATCAACTAAGCGCTCTGGCAGAAATGTCAGGGCGCTTTTTTTTTTGGCAATTTTACCGGTCCTTTCTTGCTCAAGGCAGATGGCTGCCTGCGGGCCTTGCGCTTTTTGAATGTATATTTGTGAGCCAAGAAAACCCTATCCTTAAAACTATTTTATGAAACACTTAAAAATTACGGGTGCTGTATTAGCCTTGGCTGTTCTTAACAGCTGTGCACCTCAAGAAGCTAAACAAGATGAGAAAATGGCATTAGATTATCCAGAAACGCGCAAAGACACGAGCGTTATTGAGGATTACTTTGGCACCATGGTGTCCGACCCTTACCGCTGGTTAGAAGATGATCGCGCCCCTGAAACGGAAGAATGGGTTAAAGCGGAAAATAAACTCACCTTTAACTATTTAGAAGGCATAGCTTACCGTGATGAGTTGAAGGAGCAAATGACGAAATTATGGGACTACGAAAAGGTTTCCGCTCCTACTGATCATGGCGACTTCACCTATTTTTCTAAAAACGATGGACTGCAAAACCAATCGGTTTTATACCGCTTTCCCAAGGGCGGTAATATGGATTCGGCCCAAGTGTTTTTAGATCCGAATACTTTTGCGGAAGACGGCAGTAGTTCTTTAGGTGGACTAAGCTTTAGTAAAGATGGCTCGTTATGTGCCTACCAGATTTCCGAAGGCGGTTCCGATTGGAGAAAGGTAATTATTATGGATGCCGCATCTACGGAAGTGATAGGCGATACTTTAATGGATGTTAAATTTTCGGGCCTTTCTTGGCGTGGAAATGAAGGCTTTTACTACAGTAGCTATGATAAACCCAAAGGAGGTAGCCAGTTAACGGGTTTAACTAATACCCATAAGCTCTATTTTCATAAAATGGGTAGCGCTCAAGCAGAAGATGAACTAATTTTTGGCGGCGAGACAATGATAAGACGCTATGTGAGTGGTTACGTTACCGAAGATCAGCAGTATTTGGTTATTTCTGCCGCTGAATCAACCACCGGTAATGAGCTATACATTCAAAAGCTTAACGACCCCCAAGCAGAAATTTTACCAATAGTTACTGGTTTTGATAGCGATCAATCTATTATTCATACCGAAGGGGAAGATTTGTATTTATCAACCAATCTAAACGCTCCTAACCAAAAAGTGGTTAAAACGAGCTTCTCAATGTTAGCCCCAGAAAATTGGGTAGACCTTATCCCGGAAACGGAAAACGTTTTAAGTATTGGTACCGCTGGAGGTAAGTTTTTTGCCACCTATTTGATTGATGCGGTAAACAAAGTGTTTCAATACAATATAAACGGTGAGTTAGAGCGCGAAATTGAATTACCTGGCCCTGGCTCTGCTGGAGGTTTTGGCGGAAATTGGGATGATGAAGAAATCTATTATTCCTTTACCAATTATGTGTATCCCGCATCTACTTTTAAGTACAACATTACTAGTGGTGAATCGGAACTATACCGCAAATCTGCAGTGGATTTCGATTCCGAAAAATTCGAATCGCATCAAGTATTTTATACTTCTAAAGATGGTACTAAAGTACCGTTGATTATTACTCATAAAAAGGGACTACCATTGGATGGTTCTAATCCTACCTTACTCTACGGATATGGCGGTTTTAATATAAGTCTAACGCCTGGTTTTAGAACTAGCAATATTGTTTTCTTAGAGCAAGGTGGTGTATTTGCAGTGGCCAATTTACGCGGCGGAGGCGAATACGGTGAAGAATGGCATCAAGCAGGCACGAAGCTTAAAAAGCAAAACGTTTTTGACGATTTTATTGCGGCAGGAGAATACCTTATTGCAGAAGGTTATACTTCTAAGGCTAAATTGGCAATTGAAGGCGGATCTAACGGCGGTTTATTGGTGGGTGCTGTAATGACGCAACGTCCCGATTTAATGGCTGTAGCCTTTCCCGCAGTGGGAGTTTTAGATATGTTACGCTACCACAAGTTTACTTCGGGAGCGGGCTGGCATACCGACTATGGAACATCGGAAGACAATAAGGAAATGTTCGATTACCTCTATGCTTATTCGCCCGTTCATAATTTAAAAGCGGGTACTGAGTATCCTGCTACTATGGTTACTACTGGCGACCATGATGACCGTGTTGTTCCTGCCCACAGCTTTAAGTTTGCCGCGGCATTACAAGATGCCCACGAAGGGCTAAACCCTGTACTTATTCGCATTGAAACCAACGCAGGTCATGGTGCAGGAAAACCAACCGATAAGATTATTCAGGAGCAAGCAGATAAATGGTCTTTCATGCTCTATAACATGGGTTATGAAAAGCTACCCCATCCTTACGCATCTGCACAAGCGAGTGCTGAATAGACATGAGTAAATAGCAAAGTAAAAGGCCGCTAATCGTTACGACTAGCGGCCTTTTTATTGTAAAGCTTTTATAGAATAACTAGCTTTTAAAGCTCAAACTATTGTGGTAATAAAACAGCATTAACGAAGTGCAGTGCACCATTGGTACCAATTGCATCGGTTCCAGTTACGGTGGCATCATCAGTATCAGCGTTGTTATCAATAATGCTTACACTTGCGCCATTAATATTCACAAAGAAAGTTAGAGCAGTACCCATGTTTTCGGCTAAAGTGTTTACGTTACCCGTGTTTAGATCGCCGGCCAAAACATCACCTGCTACTACATGGTAAAGAAGTACTTGCGCCAAACCATCTGTGCCGATAGCAGATACTAATTCGGCTAAGTTGTTTACACCAGGTGTGGCGGCAACAAGATCATCAAAAGCAGCATTGTTGGGCGCGAAAACGGTATATCTACCTGCATTACCAGCTAATACTTCGTCTAAGTTTCCGTCGGCAAGACTTAAGGCAGCTCCTAATGAAGTGTAGTCTCTATTTAAAGCCACTAGGCCATGTACACTTAATGGAAGTATAACGGCATCAATTACGTGTGCCACACCATTGGAGGCCGTAATATCGACTTGTGTTACCGTTGCTACGTCGTTTAAAACAACATCGCTTCCCACCTCGGCGTATAAACTTAAATTGTTACCCGCAGAGTTTGCTGAAGCAGTACTGTAGTAACCTGTGCTTACATCGCTAGCTTTTGCGGTTACCCCTAAAACGTGGTACAATAAAACATCACGTAAACCAGCCGTGGTTAAAGCGGCTTCCAATGCATCTAAGTCGGCCAATTGCAAATCACCTAATAAAGCGGTAAAAGCCTCATTGGTGGGAGCGAATACAGTGTATGTTCCTTCTGCGTTTAGGGTAGCATCTAAGCCAGTACGGGTTAAAGCATCTACCAAAATGCTAAAGCGAGCATCGTCTGCTACTGTTTGCGTAAGGGATTTGGGTGCTGCGGGTGCTGGTTGATCATCGTCATCGTCGGAACAACTCGTTAAGATAAACATGGAACTAAAAGCCAACAAAAGGCTGCTAAAAAGTAATTTTCTCATAATATTGTTGTTTAATGTTTTTAAGGTAACGTTAAACAAATTAAAAGGTTGGAAAAACTTGACATTTATTTCAAACCCGCTTAACATTTAAAGATTAAAGGTCTTTTTAGCTAATAAATTTCTTTCCTTTGAGTATAAAACCAAGACAATGAATTTAGAAATAACAGGGACGGGAAGTTACATTCCTGAGCTAAAAGTACCAAACAGTGACTTTTTAAAGCATAGCTTTTTTGGCCCTAAGGGAGATGCGATTGATCAAGATCCGCAGCTAACAATTGATAAGTTTAGGGAAATAACCGGGATAGAAGAACGACGATATGCGAGAGCAGATCAACAAACTAGCGACTTAGGAACCATTGCTGCATTAAGAGCCATTGAGGACGCGGGTATTGATCCCGAAACCTTAGATGGCATTATTGTCGCCCATAATTTTGGGAATATTCCCCACGGAAAAATTCAGTCGGATATCTTACCCAGCTTAGCCACCCGCGTTAAGCACGACCTTAAAATTGAAAACCCCAATTGCATTGCTTTTGATATTTTATATGGTTGCCCAGGATGGGTACAAGCGATGATTTTGGCCTATAATTATATTAAAGCGCAGCAAGGGGAGCGCTATTTGGTAATTGGGGCAGAAACGCTTTCACGCAAGCTCGATCCACACGATCGCGACTCCATGATTTTCGCTGATGGCGCCGGAGCAGCTGTGGTAGAAGCCCGTAAAAACAATTTAAAACGCGGCATATTAAGCACCGCGTCGCAAACCTTTACCAACGAAGAGGCCTATTATCTATCTTACGATGTGAGCAATGATCCAAACACTGAGGACCAAACGCGCTATATAAAAATGAAGGGGCAGAAGATTTTTCAATTTGCCCTAACCCATGTGCCGGCCGCCATGAAAACCTGTCTCGATAGAAGCGGCTTATCTATAGACCAGGTAAAAAAGGTTTTAATTCATCAAGCTAACGAGAAAATGGATGAAGCCATTATAAAGCGCTTTTTCCGCCTCTATAAAAAAGAAACTCCCGCCGATATTATGCCAATGAGTATTCACCTTTTGGGGAATAGCTCGGTGGCTACCGTTCCTACTTTGCTTGATCTTCTTCGCAAGGGAGAACTAGAAGGACATAGTTTAGAGGAAGGCGACGTAATTTTATTGGCCTCAGTAGGCGCCGGAATGAGCATTAATGCAATTACCTATCGCGTTTAATAAGGCTTAGAAAATTGAAGCTCTGCCTTGCTTAGTAAGCTTTGGTAGAGCTTCATCGCTTCTTGCATTAGCGCTTCTTGGTAGGGGTGTTTATCGCTGTGCTTACGCAGATTGCTAAAGGGTTCAACCGTAGGTGAACGAAGACCGTTATCTAATTTTCCCAAAATTGATTCTAGATTTTCCTGTGGATTTGCACACAAGCTTTCGTAGGGAATAAATAGGCTTTGGGCATCCTCAATTTGCAAGGCGTACTGGTAATAGTTTAACCAGATTTTCAACCAATAATCTAAGCTGTTTTTATCCCCTTGTGGCGGCTCCTTTTCTCCAAATTGAAAGGCTTTTTGGCTTAAACCAAACTCGTGATGCCCTAGCCAATTCATATATTCTTCTACAAAAGGATCTTCTTTTTGTAGCTCACTGTAATACATATGCTTCTCTAAAAGGGAAGTAGCATGCAAAAGGGGATTGCGAAATAGAACCACCAATAAAAAATTGGGATTATAAGCACGCATACTTTTATAGCGCAGTAAGAAATTATTGTTTTTGGCTAAATAAATCTCTGTTGGGCTCTTGCGTATCAAACTTTGATAAGACAAATAATCGCGGTACTCATCTTCCGAAAGGGTATACTCTTTTAAACGATCTGCCTTTAAATACGCATCTTGCGAAAGCGCCTTAAAAAAATACTCTTCCAGGGCTTCATTCGAGTTTAAGCCAATTTTTATTCCGTCTTTATGACTGCGTTCCTTTGTGCTTTTGTCGGTAGGGTGATAGATTTTTCGCCAAGTATTCGGAGCCAATAAAAAGGGCATATTGGCATAACTTAAAGAAGCAAAGCCCTCCACTTTTAAAAGGTGATTCATTAAACTAGTGGTGCCTGCCCGCGCTAATCCCGAAACAATAATAAATTCATCTTTTAATTGAATTCCTTGCTTCATTTTCTGCTTTACTTCGCGGGTAAAAAGCTGGAATCCAATATTGTAATTGTTTAAAGCAAGGCGGTGTAGCAGTTGCGAAAGTTCGCTGTAGCTAGATGTGTTTTTAGGAGAAATTGGAATGAAAACTAAGCTCGCACCGATGGAAATACTAAGCAGCTCTTGCCAGCTAGTGGGACTAATGAAAGCCCATTCTCCCGCTTGCCAAAAGCCAAAAATAATGGCTGGTGTAAGGATAATAAGAAGGGCAAAAATTAAGAGGGCGATAAAAGAAAGTAGGCTAAAAAAAAGGCTCGAAGTATCCTTCTGCATGGCCTCCAACTTTTGATTATCATCTTCGCTAGAAATGAGGGTATTAAGCAAAGAGACGCTGTTTTCCGCCAAACCATAAAACTGCTGGCGGCGCCATTTTAGCATCAGGAAACTTAAAAAACTACTAAGCCCTAAAGCCAGGTAATAGAACATTATTTATCCTTTTTAAAGAAGCGCTTTAGCTTAAGCCAAATAATATATCCAAAGGAAAAAAGCACGATTCCACCAATTACAAAAACTAAGATAATGGTGCCTAAGCCCATACCTGGGCCGATGTATAATAAACTGCTCATCAATTAAAATCTTTTATAACGCGGGTCCAATTGAGTAGGTGATGATGACCCTCATGCTGCGAAGGAAGCACATTTTTGTAAATCACCTCACCTTCCTTTAAGACCCAAAGTAAACCTGAATTTTGTTCTTCCACAAAAACAGTCCCATTGTCTAAAACTTCCGACATGCCTTCGGTTAAAGTGAAAATTTCATTTGCCGCAAAACTGCTATCTTCTAAATAACGAAACTCTTTGCTGGCTAAATCGTAGGCTATAATATTGGAATAGAAAGCGCCTAAATTTTTAATTTTCTTACCAATAGGCCAGTTTGTGGGCATGCCAGGACGAAAAGTGTGGCTATTATTATTGAAGAAATAGATGGTATGATCGTCTAAAAAGTCCACATCGTGTTGGCTGTAAAACATCCCTTCAATAACTTCTAAAATTTCATTGCTGGAAGGGCGATAGTGCAAAATGGTGGAAATATTACGCAGGCTTAAAAACAGATCGCCCTCTTTATAATAGGCGGTGGTTTTTAAAGCGGGCTGCACATCATTAAGGTGCAAAGGATCATCAATGCTGGCCGATTTAACAATAAGATTAGACAAATTATTATCCCTTAAAATTTCACTAATCGATTTATGAAAAGTGACCTCGCCCGTTTTAGGGTCAAGCCGAGAAACGCTATTATCGATAAAGCGTAACTCCGTATCACCTGACTGATACAAGCCCTGATAAATAATATACCAATGATTTTCTTCGGTATAGCTGCAAGCCCAAATATTGCCCGCGCTGTCTAAGTTCATAGCGTGATGATGCACGATAGTATCTTGATGCCAAAGTTTCTTGCCAGCGGAATCCAAAGCGAACAAACCGGTGACTCCATTGAAAGAATAAACCAAAGTTTTATTCGGTAATAGCAGGGGGTCCATAATGCGGTCGTGCTCCTGCTGCTCGTTTTTAATATCCCAAGAGATTAAAACGGAATCATTTTTCAGGTTTTTTACTTCTACTCGTCGTTGCTTTCGTTTATTCGAATAAGAAACCAGCGCGAAAAGGTCTTCTTCTAATTTGTTCACCGGCTTAAAATCTGCCGGCGTTGGGACGAAAGTTTCGGGCAGTTTTTGCACTTCTTCTACTGTTTCTTCAAACAAATCGAAAAAGCTTACAAAGCTTAGTAAAGCATCGGATGCGGTTTCGCCCAAAAGCTTTTCGCCTTGAGTGATACTTTTTATAAGCCAACCAAAGGTGGATAAAAAGAAGAGTACAAGTACGATGTTAGCGAGAGTAGTAAGAACTTTTTTCATGCAAAAAATAAAGGGGTCAAAGTTAGTCTAATTGAAAGAATAGCGGCGACCTAATTCGTTTGTGCTAGACTTGTAAAGCCTAATTGCTCGCAGTACCTTTAAGCCCTCTCAAAAAAAGCAATAAATGCAGCAGATAAAAAACTACGTAATGGGCGAATGGGTGGCCGGAGAAGGCGAAGAACTCATTGCTTATGATGCCATTTTTGGAACGCCAATTGGCTCGGTTTCCAGCGCAGGACTCGATTATAAAGCTATTTTAGAATACGGTAGAAAAGTGGGTGGCCCTGCCTTACGCAAGATGACTTTTCAAGAAAGAGGTCGGATGCTGAAAGCATTAGCCTTGCATTTAGTTAAGATAAAAGAGCAGTTTTACGAAACTAGCTTTAAAACGGGCGCCACAAAAATCGACTCTTGGGTAGATATTGAAGGCGGCTTTGGAAACTTATTTGCCAATGCTTCACTTCGTCGCCAGTTTCCCGACTTACCTTATTATGTAGATGGTCAAGCAGCGCCACTTTCACAAGGAGGTACTTTTATCGGTCATCATATTATGGTGCCGAAACGGGGGGTAGCCATACATATTAATGCCTTTAACTTCCCGGTTTGGGGCATGCTCGAAAAAATTGCGGTAAATCTTATGGCGGGTGTTCCAGCCGTGGTAAAGCCTTCTGAGCACACTTCCTTTTTAACGGAGCATGTGGTGCAGGAAATCATTAAAGCAAAAATCCTTCCCGAAGGCGCATTACAATTAGTAAGTGGTTTGGGTCGTGGTATTGTAGATCACGTGGATACTGGCGACACTGTTACTTTTACAGGATCCGCGGCTACGGGTAAAAAACTGCAGGCCTTACCGCATATCATCGATCGCTCGGTAACTTTCAACTTAGAAGCCGATTCGTTAAATGCTTCTATTTTGGGACCAGATGTAGATCCGGGCATGCCCGAGTTTGACATTTTTGTTAAAGAGGTGCAGCGCGAAATAACAACCAAGGCGGGACAAAAATGTACGGCCGTGCGTCGTATTATCGTACCCGAAAACCGTATTGAGGCGGTGCAGTCGGCTTTAATTTCTCGCTTAGAGAAAAATGTAATCGGTGATCCCCGCATGAAGGAAACGCGCATGGGTTCTCTCGCTTCGCAACTGCAGGTGGAGCGTTTGCAAGAAAATATTGAGCGTTTAAAGCTTTCGCAAGAAGTGGTTTATGGCGACTTGCGCGACTTCGCAGTAGTAGGCGCAGAAAAATCCAAAGGTGCTTTTGTGAGCCCTACCTTATTCTTAAATAAAGATCCTTTCAAAAATACGGATGTGCATTCGGTGGAATGTTTCGGACCGGTTTCTACTTTAATGCCTTACACCAATCTAGCGCAAGCGGCCGAATTAGCCAATATGGGTAAAGGTTCTTTGGTGAGTTCCATTATTACCGCCAACGATAAAATTGGTCGCGAATACGTGGTTGAAGCCGCACATATGCACGGACGTATTTTGGTTTTAAATGCCAAAAGCGCCAAAGAAAGCACCGGTCATGGCTCGCCCATGCCAGCTTTAACTCACGGTGGTCCGGGACGGGCTGGTGGTGGTGAAGAAATGGGTGGAAAGCGTGGTGTATTGCACTATTTACAGCGCACCGCCATTCAAGGGCATCCCGATACCATTACTGAAATTACACAGATTTATCAGCCCGGCGCTTCTCGCCCCGAAAGCGAAAAGCATCTTTTCCGTCAGCATTTTGAAGACCTAAAAGTAGGTGAAACGGTATATACGCATCGCCACACAGTAACCGATGCCGACATTGCCAGCTTTGCGCAGGTTAGCGGCGATAATTTTTACGCCCATGTTGATGCTACTTCTTTAGAAGGCACCATTTTCGAAGGCAAAGTAGCGCATGGTTATTATGTCTTATCCAAAGCGGCGGGTATGTTTGTCGATCCTCGTAAAGGGCCCGTTTTATTAAACTATGGTATCGATGAGTGTCGTTTTACCAAGCCTGTTTATCCGGGAATGACCATCGGCGTGAAGTTTACCGTAAAGGAAAAAATTGACCAAGAAAAACGCAGTGAAGAGGATATCGCCAAGGGCATTGTGAAGTTTAACGTAGACGTTTATGACGAAACGGGTGAAACCGTGGCATTGGCTACCATCCTTACTATGGTTAAGAAAATCGATCAGTCTAATTAAATAAAGGCTTTTTTCGCTTTCGCTAGATGCGCAAGAATGCTGAGAATAGCTTAAGTCCGAAAGTTAGGTTTTTAGAATAGAGCAATAGTTTAAAAAATCTTAAATATGTCAGAAGCAATCCACCAAGGATACATTAAAAGTGAAGTGCAGGATGGTCTTGCCGAAATTGAGTTTTTCCATCCTCTTTCCAATTCTTTACCCAGTCGTTTATTAGCCGAACTGGCGGCGGCTATTACCGAAGCGGGTGCTAATGATGCGGTAAAAGTTATTTTATTGAAATCTGCCGGCGAGCGAGCTTTTTGTGCGGGTGCTTCTTTCGATGAGCTTATTGCTATCGAAAATATGGAGCAGGGCAAAAAATTCTTTAGTGGCTTTGCCAATGTAATTAATGCCCTGCGCAAATGCCCTAAGTTTATTGTGGGTCGCGTACACGGCAAGGCCGTTGGTGGCGCTGTGGGTTTAGCTTCTGCGGTAGATTATTGCTTCGCAACGAAACACGCTTCGGTAAAGTTAAGCGAGCTTGCCGTGGGTATTGGACCTTTTGTAGTGGGACCCGCCGTGGAGCGCAAAATGGGTTTAAGTGGTATGAGTGAATTAGCGATAAACGCTACCGAATGGCGCGATGCCGATTGGGCACACCAACGCGGTTTGTATTATCATATCCACGAAAGTGTGGCCGAAATGGACACAGAAATTGCCGCTTTAATTGGCCGTTTAAAAGGCTTTAACCCAGATGCCATGCGCCAATTAAAAGAAGTTTTTTGGCAAGGCACCGAAAACTGGGATCAACTCCTAGCCGATAGAGCGGCCATTAGTGGCGAGTTAGTTCTCTCAAATTTCACCCGAAATGCTATAAATTCTTTTAAAAAGAAATAATTTTACGCAAAAATTTTTCAATTTGACAATCAAGTTTACGCTGGGCCTACTTTTTTCGGCCTCCCTTTTAATAGGTCAAAGTTTCGATCCGAAGGAGGATAAAAAAGTACAAAACTTTCGCCAAGAAGCAGAAGCGAAGGCAGGTAAAGAACTAGCCGATAGCAGCTTCTGGAAGAAAGGTGGAAATTTCGGTATTCAGTTTAGTCAGGCGGCTTATAGCAATTGGCAGGCCGGTGGGGTAAACTCTATGGCAGGAAATACAGTTTTCAGTGCCTTTGCCAATTACCAAAGCAATAAAAATTGGGTTTGGAACAACCGTGCATTATTAGCTTATGGTTTAAACTTTCAAGACACTATTTTTAATAAAACCGACGATAGAATTGAGCTGGAAACACGCTTAGACTACTTGAAAAGTAAAAAATGGAACTATAGTGCCTTTTTAAATTTCCGTACCCAGTTTATGCCAGGTTTTGCAAATCCAGGCGAGTCGGGCGACGAATTACGTGTTTCCGATTTTATGGCGCCTGGTTATATGCTGGTCGGTTTAGGAGCCACCTATAAACCCAATGAGCGTTTTACCGCGTTTATTTCGCCTGCCACTTCTAAGGCCACTTTTGTAACGGTACAAAGACTGGCTGATATAGGTGCCTATGGTGTGGATCCGGGTCAAACCGCTCGCGTAGAAATTGGGGGTTACATTAATGTCGCCTATACCCGTACTGTATTGAAAGGTGTGGACATGCAGGCACGTATTGATATGTTTTCCAATTATTTAGAAGACCCCACCTTAATCGATATTAATAGTGAACTCATCTTTAATTTTACCGTGAACAAGAACATTAAAGCCAATTTAGCCCTGGCATATATTTACGATCATGATGTGAAATTCGATTTAGATAATGATCCTGCTACGGTGGGTGTTCCTCGTTCGCAATTTCGTCAGGTATTAAGCATTGGCTTTACCTATAATTTTGGTCACAAGCCTGAGTAAATCCAGCAAGAAAATTTAGCATTTAGCAATCCAAGCAGCAAAGTAGAGGCTGCTTGGCTATTGTTTACGATATTTGCGGACCTAAAAAATGTTCTATGTCCGCAAGTGAAAATGCTAAGCAAAATAATCTCTCACAAGAACTATTAGTAAAGGTTTTTCGCCTGATGAGTACTGCCAAACAGATGGCGGAACTTTATGAAGAAAACAAGGAGGTTACGGCCAAATATGTGCACGCTACTTCGCGCGGACATGAAGCTATTCAGCTAGCCTGCGCCTTAAACTTATTGCCCTGCGATTTTGTATCGCCTTATTACCGCGACGATTCTATTCTTTTAGGCATTGGTATGCAGCCCTTCGATTTGATGTTGCAGCTTTTAGCCAAGAAAAATGATCCCTTTAGCGGCGGTAGAACCTACTATTCTCATCCTAGTTTAAAGGATAACGATAAACCAAAAATTCCTCATCAATCGTCGGCTACCGGTATGCAGGCCATTCCTACCACGGGAATTGCCTTAGGTATTCGTTACCGCGAGCTAATGAAGCTTACTACCGAAGGCGAAAGTCCGGTAGCGGTATGCTCCATTGGTGATGCCGCAATGACGGAAGGTGAAATTGCCGAGGCTTTGCAAATGGCGGCTTTAAAGCAATTACCCATTTTGTATTTGGTGCAGGATAATGATTGGGATATTTCTGCCAATGTTACGGAGACGCGTGCGCAAAATGCCGCTGAATATGCCCAAGGCTTCCACGGCATTGAAACCCGCAGTATTGATGGTAGTGATTTTATCGAATCGTATGAAACCCTTAAAGAAGTTTTAGAACTAATCCGAACTGAACGCAGACCTTTTTTAGTGCATGCTAAAGTACCATTATTAGGTCATCATACTTCCGGCGTACGCAAAGAGTGGTACCGCGACGATTTAGAAGAGCATGCCACCCGCGATCCCTTCCCCAAATTATGGCAAGAGCTCCTAAACAAAGGAGTAACTGAAGAAGAACTAAATAAAATTTACCACGAGCAAGGAGAGGTGGTTAAAGCCGATTATCAGCGAGCTTTAGCGGAAGAAGATCCTTCTCCTAGTGATTTATTCACCCACGATTTTGCCCCCACTCCCATTACGGAAGAGAAAGGCGAAAGAACACCGAAGGGTAAGGAAAAAACCGTAATGGTTGATGCCGCCCTTTTTGCCATTCAAGAAATTATGCGCAAAGAGCCCGAAGCTCTTTTATACGGACAAGATGTAGGGGGGAGACTAGGTGGTGTGTTTAGGGAAGCGGCTACGCTAGCCCAAAAATTCGGCGATGACCGTGTTTTCAATACTCCTATTCAAGAAGCATTTATTATTGGTAGTACAGTAGGAATGAGTGCCGTAGGTCTAAAGCCTTTTGTAGAAGTACAATTTGCCGATTATATCTGGCCTGGCCTCAATCAGCTCTTTACCGAAGTAAGCCGTTCCAACTACCTTTCTAATGGTAAATGGCCCGTAAGCGCGGTTATTCGCGTGCCCATTGGTGCTTACGGCAGCGGTGGCCCTTATCACTCTTCCAGTGTAGAAAGTATTTTAACCAATATTCGCGGAATTAAAATCGCTTATCCCAGTAACGGTGCTGATTTAAAAGGACTGATGAAAGCGGCCTACTACGATCCCAACCCGGTGGTAATGTTAGAGCATAAAGGCTTGTACTGGAGTAAGATTAAAGGCACAGAAGACGCGAAAACCATAGAACCCGATGCGGATTATGTAATTCCTTTTGGCAAAGGCAGGATTGCTTATGAGGCAAGTGCAGAAAGCATCGCGGCGAAGGAAAGTTTGCTAGTAATTACCTACGGAATGGGCGTTTACTGGGCTAAAGAAGCCGGTAAAGCTCTAGGAAATAAAGTGGAGGTTTTAGACTTAAGAACGCTTTATCCTTTAGACGAAGACTTGATGATAGAGCGGGCTAAGTTTCACAATAAGGTATTGATAGTTACAGAAGAGCCCGAGCGCAATGGTTTTGCACAAGGTATTGCTGGTTGGTTACAGCAGGAGGTTTTCAGTTTCCTAGATGCCCCTGTAATGGTAATTGGTTCTGAGAATATGCCCGCGATACCATTAAATAGTACTTTGGAAGCCACAATGATTCCTAATGCGAAAAAGGTAGAAGTTAAACTAAAAGAACTAGCTAGCTACTGATTTGTACTTTAAAACCTTAAACTGGTAGTTGTACTTTTTAAAGATTTCTTGGCGATTTTTAGTGATGGATGGGCGTGAGGGTTCGTTGTTGATATAACGATAATTTTCTTCTTTCCGACTGTTTGCTTTTAAGTCTAAAAATTTAAACATCTTTTCAATTGTCCCCCATTAATTAGATGGCTACAATATAGCTTTTGTGTTTGAAAAGTGCAAGTTCAACGCGTTATTTTTCAGTAAATTAGCTGTAAACTGCGTGTATATTGACTTTTGGCGTTGAGGTTTGTTAATAAATTGTTTATTAACAGGCCTAAAATGGACCCTCACGGTAAACTAAAACTTGGCTGATTTGGAATATTTTCTTCATAAAAAGCTTCTTTTTATTTATCCCTTGCCTTCTTTTTAAACCTCTAACTTTAAATAAATTGAACAGACTTTACTCTTAGATTCTCAAAGGCTTATGCTGCGACCCATAGCATTACACTTATTTTGTACCGAGGATTTGCACAAATTTGCCAAATATCGATGGTATTTAAAAAAGAAAAGGGAGGCATTATGCCTCCCTTTATGTTTCAAACTAAATCAAAACAATTAACCAAACCTTAACCTGCTAGAATAACTAAGGCTAGGGACTTTGGTTCACGCTGACTAGTTATTTTTTTAAATTTTATGTTAAAACACTGATAATCAATGATAAAAATTTTAGTCGCAATTTAAACAGATATCATCGCGGTCTAATAAATACATTAAGGCAGTAAGTGCCGCCGAGCCCATCGTTAATTCACGCGCATTAACAGACTTGATATTGTCTAAAGCCGAATGATGCACCTCAAAATAGCGATGTCCATCGGGACGTAAGCCAATTAGTACCTTATCGTCGCTGCCAAGTTGAGAGATATCGGCCCCCGAGCCGCCACGGGCAAATTGATAAATGCCGTAAGGCTCAAAATAGTCGCGGTAGTTTTTTACCGCTGCCACCATTTCTTTGCTAGATTGTATACTAAAGCCGCGTGGACTGAAGCCGCCGCCATCGCTTTCAATTGCTATTACATGCTGCAAGCTCTTTTCTTTACTCATCTTGGCGTAAGCCTTAGCACCACTTAAACCGAATTCTTCATTCATGTAGAATACTAAGCGTAAGGTGCGCTTATGTGCCAAACCGAGCTTTTGATAGAGGTATAAACTTTCTAAGGCATGCATAGAACCCGCGCCATCGTCATGCGCACCAGTGCCTAAATCCCATGAGTCGAAATGCCCCGAAACCAAGATCAGTTGCTCGGGCTTTTCGCTGCCTTTAAGATCAGCAATGAGGTTATAACTTTCTACGCTATCGTACCACTGGCAAGCCATGTTTAGCTTTAGCTTTAAAGCAGGGTTTTTGGCCAGTTCGCGGCTAAGGAGTTCCGCGTGATAGGTGCTTAAGGCCGCGGCAGGAATTTTTGTCACCCCATCTTCATAGCTCATGCTACCGGTATGCGGATACTTATTTACGCTGCTGCTGAGTGAACGAATCACTACCGCCGAAGCACCCCGTTTCGAGGCTTCAATGGCACCTGCCCAGCGCTGTTTAACTGCGTTTCCATAAGCATAGCCAGTAGAAATAAAGGTTGGGTCCATTGGGATGTTGTAAAAGGCAATTTTCCCTTTTAAATCCAAACTATCTAATTGATTGAAATTAGTGATTTCCACCAATTCACCTTCCAAACCGTCTTCGGGTGTAGCTACCGATCCGCCGAGAGCGCAAACCGCTAATTCTTCGCTTTTAATACCTTCTCTAACAATCCAGGCTTTCTCCTGCGGGCCGCGTTCCCACTTGGGCACTGTAACGGGCTGCAGCGAAGTTTCAAAGCCAAGGCTATCGATGATTTTTCGAAAGTGTAAAAGCGAGGCTGTGGCCTGATCAGATCCCGACAAACGAGGGCCCATAGAACATAGTTCTGCTAACCATTTATAACCTTGTTGCTCGCTTAGCGCGAGATTGTATATGGAACGAATGGTTTCGTTGGTGCTGTCCATCTGGGCTTGACCCGCCCAAGAAAGAAGGACAAAACAAGAGATAAGTAGTTTTTTCACGAACTCGCTAATTGCATTAATAATCCACAAAGGTAGGCGCCGTAAGTTCCTAGAGCATAGCCTAATACCGCTAGTAATACACCTACAGGAGCAAGACTAGGATGAAAGGCTGCGGCCACAACAGGGGCAGAAGCTGCGCCGCCAATATTGGCTTTACTACCAACTGCTAAAAAGAAGAAAGGCGCTTTGATAAGCTTGCCGATAAGGAGTAATAGCCCTACGTGGAAAGCCATCCAAGTGAGACCTACCAAGAAGAGTCCGGGGTTTTCGAAGATGCCCAGAATATTCATTTTCATGCCAATGGTAACCACAAGAATGTAGATGAAAACGCTGCCTACTTTAGATGCACCGGCGCCTTCGTAGTTGCGGGCTTTGCTAAAAGATAGACCAATACCTAGGGTGGTGGCTAAAACGATTAGCCAGAAAAAGCCAGAACCTAAACTGAAACGTTCGGCTAAATAGGGGGCGTTTTCGGAAATAAAAGGAGCGATAATATCAGCCAGTAAATGGGCCAAACCCGTTCCGCCGAAAGCGATACCTAAAATAACCATTAAGTCGGTAAAAGAGGGGATACGCGCTATTTTAGAACTGAATTCTTGCATGTGGTTTTTTAAGGTTTCCACGGCAGAAGAATCCGCTTTAAAATATTTATCAATGCGGTCGGCTTTACCTACTCCTAGCAGTAAAAAAGCCATCCAAATTTCGGCTACAATAATATCGACCGTAATCATTACCGAGTAAATTTTACCGGAAATTAAATTGTCATCGCCCGAAAAGATTTCAAACATGGCCGCCTGGTTGGCACCTCCACCAATCCAAGAACCTGCAATGGTGGTCATACCGCGCCAAACTTCATCCGTACCGGCACCCACTACTTCGGGGGCAATGGCGCTGAAGATTAAAATAGCGAGTGGTCCACCCAAAATTACTCCTACCGTTCCGGTAAAGAACATGATCAAGGCTTTTGGTCCTAAGCGAAAAACCTCTTTCAGGTTAATACTTAAAGTGAGGAGAATTAAACTAGCCGGCAATAAATAGCGCGAAGCCACAAAATAAAGCTGCGACTTGCCCATAAAGGGTTTCAGTAGGGCGCTCGGAACTTCCTGATTGATTGCATAATTCTTAAAATCCTTAAAACTGCTCATTCCTTCAAGGCTATAGCCTTCTTGAATAAGAAAGGCTTTGGCTGCTTCTAAATCGATCCAATGCGGCGAAATAATATTAAAGGTGCTAAAAAGCGAAGGGAGAAAATAACAAAGTAAAAGGGCGGGAATGATTTTAAAAAACTTCGAAAAACGAGGATTTTCACTTGTTTTAAAGATGAGCAGCAGCAAGGCCATTAGAATGCCGAAAACCACTGCGTCGTTAGTAATTAAGGGAATATCCGATACAACTTCTTCCATCATAAATTTTTTAGGCGCTCAAATGTAAGGATTGATTACGAAGGGAAGTAAACAAGAGGGAAATTGCTAGTCTTTTTGCTCCTTCAGCTTTGTTCCCTCTTTTTTAGGGCCATCATTAGCATTGGGAGTTTTAGCTTTTTTAGGACGCCTTCTTGCTGGTTTCTTCTTCTGGGCCTCGCCTGTAGGTTTATCTGGAGTAGCCGCCGTTATATTTTCGGCAGGCTTTTTAGTTTCAGCTTTGCTTTCGGCAGATGCGTTTTTAGGAGCAGCTTCTTTAGGCGAAGAATCTTGCGGTGCCTTATTTTTAAAAGTCTTATTCCTTTGCCTTTTCTTGGGTTTATCGCCAATAGGGGCATCGGCCCGCACAAATTTTTCTCGCTCCAAACTAGCGCGGAGATTTCCTCCGACTGCCACAATAAACTTGCTGCCCTTTTGCTCAATGAGGGTGCCGACAATGCCCGAATCGATAATTTTTACCTGACTACCAATAGCAATGGTTTCGCTGGTGTATTTGTCGATGTTTTTATGACGAACCGCCAGTTTCTTTTGCAGATCGCTTGATTCTTCTTTTTGCACTTCACCAGAACGCTGGTTGAGCATGGCGATAAAACGCGCAATCACCTCTTTTTTATCCTTCTGAGTTTTCTGATCCATCCAACTATCGATCAGCTTTTGGAAGCGCTGCCCCCAATACATCATGCGGTCGCCTTCTTCGTTAATGCGACTTTGCTTGTTAAGCTTTTCTTCTAGCTTGGTGATTTTCACTTGTTGATCGGCCTGCATATCCCTTAGCTTGCGCAATTCAACTTCCTGCTCTTTACGCGTTTTTTCAATGCTTACTTTATCTTCCTGAATCTGCACTAAAAGGCGGTCGACCTCTAAAGTATTTTGCTTAATTCTGCCGCGAGCGGCCTCAATAATATGCTTGGCAATACCGCTGCGCTGTGCCACTTCAAAGGTGTAGGAGGAACCAGGCTGACCAATAATTAATTCGTAGCGCGGGCTAAAGGTTTCTCTTTCAAAGAGCATAGCACCGTTTACAATACCTTCTGTTTCGGCGGCTAAAGCTTTAATGGAATTGAAGTGCGTAGTAAGAATGCCGAAGCTTTTAAAACCATTTAACTTTTCCAGAAATACCTGCGCTAAGGCAGATCCTAATTCGGGGTCGGAGCCCGAACCAAATTCATCGATTAAAAGTAAACTTTCTTCATCGGCGTGACGAAGAAAATGCTCCATTTTCTGTAATTTGGAGCTATAGGTACTTAATTCATTTTCAATACTTTGAGCGTCGCCAATATCGCCTAGTAATTGCTCAAACAGGCATATCTCACTTTCGGGATGTACCGGAACAGGCAGGCCACTTTGCAACATAATTTGCAATAGCCCCACCGTTTTTAGGGAGAGCGATTTACCGCCCGCATTAGGTCCACTAATAACCAGCATGCGCTGTTGCGGATGAAGCTCTAAGTTAAGCGCAACCGTTTCTTTTTCCTTAAGGGCATTATAATGCCGCAGTACCGGATTGTAGGCATCGCGCAGTATTATGCGCTTTTCGCGGGATATGTAAGGAACACAAGCTTTCTCTCGGTACGAAAAGTAGGCCTTGGAACGATGAAAGTCCAAGTGCACCATTTGGTTTTCGATTTCTTCTAAATGCTCGCGGTAGGGAGCGAGAATGCTACTTAACTCGCGTAAGATGCGCTTGATTTCTTCTTGCTCGTCTTCGATTAACTCCGAAATCTCATTGTTAATTTCTACTGTTTCACCTGGCTCAATAAAGGTAATGCTATGTTTATGGGAGGAGCCATGTTGAATTCCTTGCACTTGTCCCTTGTAGGCCGATTGAATAGCGAGTACTCTTCTACTTTCCGAAACACTTTCGTCGAAATCGGCGAGGATACCCTTATCTCTCATTTTTTTGAGCGCTCTTTGGAAAATCCTTTCTGCGGAAGCGCGTTTTTTAACCAGGTCGCGTCTAATTTTCTGCAATTCTGCGGAAGCATTCGAACGGACTTGCGCACGCTCGTCAATTACTCGGTCTATTTCGTCAATTACCGTTTTTTCAGAAAAGAGTAATTCTAGGTTTCGCCACAAGCTCGGCAGGCGGTCTTTTTTACTTTCTATGTAGCGTCGAATATCGCGGTAATTAATGGCTAAGCTGCGGATTTCGGCATATTGCTCTTCGCGCAAAGCGTGTCCTTTGATGGAAATTCGCGAAAGAAAAGAGCCTAGAGTAGGGTGCTCGGCATTAGGAAAATTCTCTTCGCTTAAAAGCAGACTTAAAATTTGATCGGTCTCTTTCAAAGTCTTGCGCAATGCCGATAAATCACCGATTGGCTGCAGCTCCAAAGCTATTTCTTTGGCGCGTGCGCTAAAGCAAAGTTTGGCTATTTGATTGCGAATAAATTGAAAATCGAGGGCCTCGGCCAAGTCGCTGGGATAGAGCTGCAAGAGAAATTATTTTTTGCAAAGTAAAGGGAAAGGATAAAACAAGTGATCGAATTTATTGATCGATGATTCGATTTCGTAGTTTTAAAGTTTAAACAATGAAACTATGAATATAAAACCTACCAAGAGAGAGTATATTGGAGATGAAGTAACCATTATATGGCAAGCGCATAAATGTATTCATAGCGAAAAGTGCTGGCGTAGTTTGGGTGAAGTATTCCGCTATGGGCAAAAGCCCTGGGTAGATCCTAATGGTGCCAGCGGTGAAGGGATTCGTAAACAAATCGATCAATGCCCTTCGGCTGCCTTAAGCTATGTAGGCCAAGAAAAGGCAGAGCTTGTTTCAGAAGGCGACCTCAACGCGACTCTCGTTCCTAATGGTCCCATTATCGTAAAAGGAGCCATTAAATTTACCCACCCCGATGGCAGTAGTAGCATTGAAGAAAACCCCGTGCTTTGTCGTTGCGGCGCTTCGGGTAAAAAACCGTTTTGCGATGGTAGCCATAAAAAAATAGGATTTGAGGCTTCTTAGGGTCTTAGCTAAGTAGAAATTTTGCGCTATTAATTTTTTGGTTTTTAAGATTAATTTCTAAATTCTATTCGGATTAATTTTTATCCAATTTTCAGGGGTTAATTATTTTGAAAAAAGGGCAGATAATTAGTCCTTCAATAGTGGCTTGTCGCTCAGGAAGATGAGGTAATGATTAGCAGCAGCTGACTATCATAAGCCTTTTATGATGAAGTTTTGAAGCCTAAATGCAGACTTTTTCCGCTTAAAATTTTACTGATATTTTATGGTAAGATAGATAGAAGCTTTATTCTTTAAGCTTTTTCTTAGTTTTGCTTTAATATTAAATTTATTTTCATTCTATGACTCTGCAAAAATTACTCACCTATGGGTTGCTTTTGTTGGCAACAGTTACCACTTATGGTCAGTGCCCACCGCAAAGCCTACCCTTCACTGAAAACTTTAATAGCAGTGTCGGCTGCTTTACCATTACCGACGGCGGAACGACGACCGATACTTGGGTACAAGCGGCATCAGGTGCAGGAACTGCCGGTGGCGATATCGATGGTACTGGTTTTATGGAAGTCGATAGCGATGCCGCAGGAAGTGGCAATACGCTAGACGAAACTTTAAGCTCTCCTTATATTGACGCTGGAAATGTTACGGGAACTCTTTTCCTTGAATTTGATCATTTTTTCCGCTCTTTAAACGCTAATGACAGTGTTTGGGTTGAAGTTTGGGATAGCATTGCTTGGCAAAGGGTTTACAGTACTAATAGTACGGTGGGTGCTTTTGGTTCCCCAGATCAGCAGCAAATCGATATTACCGCTTATGCTAATGACAGCCTACAAGTTCGTTTTCGTTATGTAGACAATGGTTCTTGGGCTTGGTACTGGTTAGTGGATAACTTTAAAGTGGAATCCGTTTTATGTCCAAACCCCGCGGCGGTCACGGTTAGCGCTAACTCTGCTACTAGCATCACCGTAAATTTAAGCACCCTTGCTGATACCATTGCCTTTGAATGGGGCCCAGTAGGCTTCACGCAAGGAACTGGTTGTGCCGGAATAAAGGCGACTATGGGTAGTTTGAATGTAGCTTTAAGCAATGCTGATGCGGGCACTTGTGTAAACCCAATCGGTCCTGGTACCTGCTATGATATATATATTGCGAATGCTTGTCCCGGTGGCGGCTATTCAGGCTATTCGGGTCCTTATACCTTTTGTACACCTTGTGCTACAGTAAACTTACCCTATTCCAATAATTTTAATGCTGGCCTTGGCTGTTTCACTGTTGTAGATGGGGGAACAAGTCCAGATACTTGGCGCGCTGCACCAGCTGGTGGCGGCAGTAGCGGCGGTGATCTAGATGGCAGCGCCCACATCGAAGTGGATAGCGACGATGCCGGTTCGGGTGAAACCTTAGTGGAAACTCTCTTCTCACCTATTATGGATGCATCTGGTGTTACCGGATCTTTAATTTTAGAGTTTGATCAATACTATCGCAATGGTGGTTCAGATGCGATAGATGTTGAAGTTTTTGACGGTACTAATTGGATTAATATATATAATTCGGGCAGCTCCGTTGGCGGTTTTAGTAATCCAGATCATCAGTATATTGATATTAGTGCCTATGCTAATGCTTCCCTGCAAGTGCGATTTGTGTACGACGATAATGGTGTTTGGGCTTGGTATTGGTTGCTCGATAATTTTAGCCTTCAAGAAGTGTTATGCAGCCCTTCAAGTAGTTTTACCGCTAACTATGTAGGCAGCGATAGTGTTAATTTAGGCTGGACCATTGGTACAGCTACGGGGCAAGCTATTGAATATGGTCCCGCAGGCTTTAGTCTAGGAGCAGGAACCCGCATAAATGCTAGTTCTCCTTTGGGAATTAGCGGTTTAAACCCAAATACTAATTATGAATTTTATCTTTTAGATAGTTGCGGATCTACCGTGAGTGATACCTTAGGCCCACTTAGTGCTACAACCGCTTGTTTAGCCGTGAACTTGCCCTACAGCGAAGATTTCGATAATGGCCAAGGCTGTTTTACCGTTACGGATGGCGGTACCTCAACCGATACTTGGGTGCATGCCCCAATAGGAGGTTTAACGAGTGGTGGTGACCTTGATGGCACTCCTTTTATGGAAGTGGATAGCGATGCCGCGGGAAGTAGCGAAACCTTGGTGGAAACTTTAAATTCACCTATAATGGATGCCAGCTCCTATATGACTGCGGGATCTTTGAGTTTAATCTTCGATCAATATTACAATCATCTTGGTGCTGGTTCGGCATCGGTGGAAGTATTTGATGGAAGTGCTTGGACACAAGTAGCTTCTTTTACTAGTGATCAGGGAGCGTTTAGTGCTCCCGACTCACAGAATATAGATATTACCCCCTATGCCAACGCAAATCTGCAGGTACGTTTTGTATACGATGATGGCGGCTCTTGGGCTTGGTACTGGTTAATTGATAATTTTAAAGTTGAAGGTCAGCCTTGTGGCGCGGTTTCAAATATTGATACCAATAGCGTAGGCACTAATAATGTAGATTTCAACTGGACCTCCGCCAATGGTAGTCTTTGGAATATCAATTGGGGGCCAGCAGGATTCCGCCAAGGAACGGGTGTAACGGGCAGTTACGTTCGTGGCGTAAGCGCTGCCAATTATAATCTTACCGGTTTACAAGCCGGAACCTGTTATGATCTTTATGTGCAAGATACCTGTGCTGGGATTGGCAACGGCGACTGGTTTGGACCTTATACCGTTTGTACCGATGTTAGCTGTTTCGATCCTACCAATTTAACTATTGGCGCCATCACTTCTAGTTCCGCGAGTTTTAGTTGGGTAGGCTTTGCCAATAGCTTCCAATATTCGATTGTTAATACTCCCAGTGCTGCGCCAAGCTCAGGTACTTTAGGTATATCAAACAATTTAAATACTAACTTTTCTAGTTTAAGTTCAGCTAGT
>Ga0208544_10000269_pt1 | contig 42518 bp, 19 predicted proteins | sample DEB08_DNA_9_FD_184526 | JGI IMG/M metagenome (GOLD analysis project Ga0208544, IMG submission 184526) | Aqueous microbial communities from the Delaware River and Bay under freshwater to marine salinity gradient to study organic matter... | ecosystem: Environmental > Aquatic > Marine > Coastal ... | reverse complement strand
AAAACCCTCATTTTTTAGTAATCTAGTAAATCAATGACCAATTAAGCGATAATTTCAGATGAAATATAGCTTAATTTCGCTAAACAAGACTTTTACAACAATTACCCTTTTTTAGGGTAGTTATGAATTAAGATATAGCTTAAAAGAATGATATAGATAGTCCCGAAGAAATTAATACTTATCCTTTGTCTTCATTCATCCGTTGGCCTATTTTCTTTCAACGGATGAATGAAGACAACGGATTTGACGAACTAGATAATAGTTTAACAATTGTTGCCGTATCATTTTATTCGTTGATAAATGCCTATTTTTTTGGTTATTAAAAATTCGCTTTCGGCAATCAACAACAATATAACCATTCAACAATAAAACAATCATTCAACCCCTTCAAAAACAGCCTTCGCAATCATCAAATCTTGGATAGCAACCCCCGTCAAATCCGTCACCGTAATTTGCGTATCATTTTGACGACCAAGTTCAGGGTCATTAATTATTTGTCCTAGTTCTATGACGTCTGCTCGATTAAGCGTCCCTGCTTTTACGGACTGATAAATTTCGCCTCTGCTTTCACTTTGGCTTAAACTATCTACAACGACTATATCTGCTTTGCCTAAAATAGCTGGGTCTAGTTCTATTTTATGGATGGTATCTGAACCCATTGCGGTAATATGAGTTCCTGGGTTTATCCAATCTGCTTGCAATAAAGGCGCTGTAGCAGGCGTAGTCGTGACAATTAATTGACTATTTTTTGCTAAATAGGCTACGTCATCTGTTAACTCAATTTCCCAATCTGTATCCACAAAATAGGCTGGATAAGCGGCTCTATTCGCTGGTGTCCGTCCATAAACGATGACTTTACGGCAAGTGGTTACAGTGGCTAAATGTTCTAATTGAAATTTGCCTTGCAAACCTGTCCCTACAATGCCAATACAAGCTATCTTTTTAGGGGCCATATATTTAGCCGCAAGCGCTCCTGCAACAGCCGTTCTAATTTCTGTCAAATAGCCTTCATCTAACAACACCCCTTTAACGACGCCTGTTTTTTGGTCAAATAAAAGCATCATGCCTTGACCAGTAGACAAACCTTGCTTAAAGTTTTGTGGAAAACCTGAAGCTATTTTCACCACATAATAAGCGCCTGATTTCAAATACCCATATTTAATATGCAATTCGCCTGGTGGGTCTTCAAATAACATCTCTCCGACTGGTGGAATAACGGCTTCGCCCCTAGCATACGCAGCAAATCCATTTTCTATATCGGTAAATACATCAATATTTTTTAAGGCTGCTTTTATTTGAGGAAGGGTGATTATTTTTGGTGCGCTCATTGATTTGTTGTTAGTGCTGGTTTAATAATTTTGGCAATGATAATAACTTTATGCTACAAATCAATGATGGAAAGTTGTGATTATAATTCTTTCTTTTTGGCTAGACTAATTTTAGCTCACTTCGGGTAGTAATCCATTCAATTTCATCCTTTTCTATCACTTCGCCAATTTTAATACCAGCAGAAGTTGTTCTAATTTGTGTACCATCTCCAACAATCGTCTTTCCGTACATCAATAAAATACCAAACTTAGTCTTATCTGTAGCAGACCGCCAATAGACGACGTCTCCTCGTTCAAATACTTCTTTTTCTTGGCCATTAAACGGAATATCAAGTTCATATTGATAAAAAAATACTTCTCCTTGGATGTGATTGGCTATTCCTGCTAGACTTGGGTGAGCTTTTATTACTGGTAAGATTTGACAGGATTCGTCCCATTTTATGTTTAATTCGCCATTCGGGGTCTTGATTTTTCCTGTCATTTTTTAGGGGTTGTTTTGTTTTTGTTGAATAGTAGTTCAAGTTGTCATAATTGGTAGCACAGGCTTTAGCCGTACTGATTACCCATAAGTTTGAAATTGGCAAAATTAAGGGCTTTAGCCCTGACCCCGTATGTAGGAATGCTATATATCCAATGAAATTCATAAAGGAGCATCGCTTCGACACCGTAATTTAAATCGTGCCGAGGCTAAAGCCCCTCTAAATGCTAGTAGTAACCACTATATCTACAGACAAAGCCGAAGCTAAAGCTCCTTAATACTATCAAAAAAGATATGGGTGGTCAGTATCCCTAATGATTGTACTACCAGTTTTATATCTTGGATTATACTAATAATCAATCAATTCCTGCAAAGTCACCTCCAATCGTTCCACAGGCAAATATTGCTTTTCCAAACTTTTTGCAAACGGAATCGGCGTATCCATACTTGCCACCCGCATAACAGGCGCATCCAAATATTTGAATAAATGTTGGGCAATATAGGCAGATAATTCTGCGCCTATTCCACCAACTAAACTGTCTTCATGCAATAAAATGACTCGATTGGTCTTTTTTACGGTTTCCTCAATCGCCTCATAATCCAAAGGCGCTAAACTTCGGAGGTCTAAAATATCTATAGATAATCCTAATTTCTTGGCTACTTCGGTTGCCCATTTTACGCCTAATCCATAGGTGATGATAGAAGCTTGTGTCCCTTCGGTTACTAAATTCGCTTTACCAATTTCAATCGTATAATAATCCGTTGGTACTTCTCCTGAAAGGCTTCGATATAAGGCTTTATGTTCAAAAAACAGGACTGGATTGGGGTCAGCTAAACTCGCTAATAATAAGCCTTTCGCATCGGCAGGACTAGAAGGATAGACAATTTTCAAGCCTGGTGTTTTGAAAAACCACGCTTCATTGGTCTGGGAATGAAAAGGCCCTGCGCCTACACTTCCCCCACATGGCATTCGGACCACCACATCTGCATTTGCGCCCCAACGGTAATGGGATTTCGCTAAATTATTGACGATTTGGTTAAAACCACAAGTAGCAAAATCTGCAAATTGCATTTCTACCATGGCTTTCATGCCCTTCAAACTCAACCCTAATCCAACACCGATAATCGCACTTTCACAAATTGGGGTATTTCGTACTCGGCCTGCCCCATATTTTTCTAAAAAGCCATTCGTTATTTTAAAAACACCGCCATAATCCGCAATGTCTTGCCCCATTAAAACCAACTCCTCGTAGCGTTCCATCCCTGTATCTAAAGCATCGGTAATGGCGTCAATAAATCGAATTTCCTTTGTTGCATTCGTAGCAGGTTGGATAGCGGTCGTATCGTGGGCTTTGTAAATGTCCGCTAATTCTGCTTGCACATCAGCAGTTGGAACATCCTCTGCAAAAGCAATATCAATGGCTTCATTAATTTCTGCTTTGATACCCGCTTTTAAATCACTAATATACTGCTCATCAATTATTCCTTCTCCCAATAAAAATTGCTCGAAATTATTAACAGGGTCTCTTTCTTTCCAATAATTCATTAAGTCTTTTGGCACATATTTTACGCCACTTGCCTCCTCATGCCCTCTTTGTCGAAAGGTCACACATTCCAATAAAACAGGTTCTGGATTGGCTCGTAATTCTTTGGCTAATTTGCTGATGGTTTGATAAACTTCAATGATATTATTGCCATCAATCCGTAGTGATTTCATGCCGTATCCGATGCCTTTATCGGAAATATGCGCACAGTTATATTGCTCATTCGTCGGTGTAGATAAGCCATATCCATTATTTTCTACCAAAAATATCACAGGTAATTGCCATACTGCCGCCACATTTAAGGCTTCATGAAATTCGCCTTCACTGGTACCACCTTCGCCTGTAAAGGCTAAACTTATTTTGTTCTCTGCTCTTAATTTATTGGCTAAAGCAACGCCTGCTGCTAAAGATAATTGAGGCCCTAAATGGGAAATCATCCCTACCGTCGCATACTCTAACGTACCAAAATGAAAGGAACGGTCTCTGCCTTTCGTAAAACCAGATAACTTCCCCTGCCATTGCGCAAATAAACGTGCCATTGGCACTTCTCGGCTGGTAAAAACGCCTAAATTTCGATGCATCGGAAAAATGATTTCGTCTGCTTCTAATGCCATTCCAACACCAACGGCTATGGCTTCTTGTCCAATGCCAGAAAACCATTTACTAATCTTCCCCTGCCTCAATAAAAGCAACATTTTCTCTTCAATCATTCTGGGTTTTACTAGCCCATCATATAATGTCAATAACTTCTTTTTGGAAAGCCGGCCTTTTTTATATTGGATAATTGGCGCTTCTACTTTTGTCATTTCTTATATTTTTCGAAGAGTAGAGAGCAGAGATTAGAGAGACGAGACAAGTCTCTATTCTCTAATCTCTATTCTCTAATCTAAAAATTATTTAAACGCATTCAACCCCGTAATATCCATCCCTGTGATCAACAAGTGAATATCATGCGTGCCTTCATAGGTAATGACGGATTCCAAATTCATGCTATGTCGCATCATTGGATATTCGCCTGTAATGCCCATTCCTCCATGAATTTGTCTAGCTTCTCTGGCAATTTTTATCGCCATGTCTACATTATTTCTTTTCGCCATAGAAATTTGAGCTGGTGTCGCTTTTCCTTTATTCGCTAACGTGCCTAACCGCCAAGACAATAATTGTGCTTTGGTGATTTCGGTAATCATTTCTGCCAATTTCTTTTGCGTTAATTGAAACTGACCGATAGGTTTGTTAAACTGGATGCGTTCTTTTGAATACCGCAAGGCTGAATCATAACAATCCATCGCAGCGCCAATAGCGCCCCAAGAAATACCGTATCTTGCTTTTGACAAACAACCCAATGGTCCTTTTAAACCTTGGACATTTGGTAACACATTCTCTTTTGGAATATGTACGTTTTCAAAAACTAATTCTCCTGTGATAGAGGCACGTAAAGACCATTTGCCTTTAATCACTGGTGCAGAAAAACCTTTCATGCCTTTTTCTACAATCACGCCTTTAATTGGCCCATTCTCTACTCTTCCCCAAACAACAGCGATATCCGCAATTGGGGAATTGGTAATCCACATCTTTGCTCCATTTAAAATATAGCCACCTTCTCCGTCTTCTTTTAGCGTGGTCAACATCGACCCTGGGTCAGACCCGTGATTTGGTTCGGTTAAACCAAAACAACCAATCATTTCCCCTTTGGCTAGTTGCGGCAAGTATTTCATTCTTTGCGCTTCTGAACCATATTTATAAATAGGATACATGACTAAAGACCCTTGTACAGATGCCATAGAACGGATACCACTATCGCCTCTCTCCAATTCCTGCATGATAATGCCATAGGCAATTTCATCCATGCCACCACAGCCGTATTTTTCTGGCAAACTTGGTCCTAATGCGCCCAATTCTCCCATTTTCTTGAATAAATGGACAGGGCATTTACCTGCTTCTGCATAAGCTTCGATAATTGGGGATACTTCTTGCTTGACAAAGTCTCGAACAGCTGAACGCACTAATAAATGCTCTTCTGTTAATAATTCGTCTAATTGGTAATAATCAGGTGCTTCAAATCGGTCTGTTTTTGCACTTTTTTCTATGGTTGTGGTTGCTGACATGATAGTTATTTTAATTTTAGTAGCTTAGACCTCTGGTCTGAGTAGTAGTAATAACGTAAATCCGATGCTACTCAGACCAGAGGTCTAAGCTACTTTTTTTAATAAATTATATTTTTTGAGTCGTATCAAATTGCTCCAAATAATCCCCTACTCTACGGAGAAAAGAACCACCCAACATTCCATCTACTACTCGATGGTCATAGGATAAACTTAGAAACATCATTTGCCGAACGGCAATAACATCACCGTATTCTGTTTCTAAAACAGCGGGTTTCTTCTGAATTTTACCTACCGATAAAATCGCCACTTGTGGTTGATTAATAATCGGCGTTCCCATGACATTACCAAAAGTCCCAACATTCGTTAAAGTAAAAGTACCTCCTTGAACATCCTGCGGTTTTAATTGATTGGTTCTTGCTTTTTGGGCTAATTGATTGACTTGCTTGGTCAACCCAAATAAACTCAATTGGTCGGCATCTTTGATAACAGGAACAATTAGATTACCCGATGGTAAAGCGGTTGCCATCCCTACATTAATAGCTTTCTTAACCAAAATGTTCGTTCCTTCTACCGAAACATTAATTAATGGAAAGTCTTTAATCGCTTTGACGACTGCTTCTATAAAAATGGGGGTAAAAGTGATATTTTCTTGATTTTTTGCCTTAAAATCATCCTTTACTCCATTCCGCCAATTAACGATGTCTGTTACATCCACTTCTACAAAAGAAGTCACATGCGGCGCTATCTGTTTAGACCGAACCATGTGGTCTGCTATCAAGCGACGGGTTCTATCCATTTCGATAATCTCCATCCCTCCGCTAATAGATTGGGTTACTTTTTTTGGTGGCGTTATCGCTGCTTTTTCTGTTATTGTATTTGGCGTTGCTGCCGTTGAAATACTTGGTCTTACCGTAGTAACTTCATTTTTTTGATTGGCAACAAAAGCTAAAATATCACTTTTAGTTACTCGATTATCTGTACCAGTTCCCTCAATACTGTCTAAAGTAGCAATATCAATATTTTCTTTAGCTGCAATACTTCTAACAAGTGGTGTGTAAAAACGTTGACTTTGACTAGGTCGAGCTGCTTTTTCCACCTCTATTTTTACAGCGGAAACAGGCGCCTGCTCGCTTCCCCCATTAGTTGCCATTTCAGCTTGAGGCGTTATCGTTGCCGAAGCTTCTGATGGTTTGTTCGTCTCTGGAGTAGCTTCGGTTTCCGTCGAAATTAATCCGATAACGGTTCCTACTGCTACGACGTCATCTGCGTTAAAGAACGTTTTCACTAAAACGCCTTCCGCAGGAGAAGGAATTTCTGAATCTACTTTATCGGTCGCTATTTCCAATAAAGTTTCTTCGTATTCAATTGTATCTCCAACTTGTTTGGACCATTGAATAATGGTTGCTTCTATAATACTTTCGCCCATTTTGGGCATTAATACTTCTATTTGTGCCATTTTTTATTTTTGGAGAAGTCAGAAGTCAGACCATCATCTATGATGATTGTCAGCAGTCAGACTTGACCGATGCTTAGCTTCGCAAGTCTAATTTCTGACAATCTATGAAATAGATGGTCTGACTTCTGACCTCTGACTTCTCAAAAAATTACAAATCAAATTTAATTCCTTGTGCTAAAGGCACCGTCTTGCTATAATTGATGGTATTCGTTTGTCGGCGCATATAAGCTCTCCAAGCATCCGAACCACTTTCTCGACCGCCACCTGTTTCTTTTTCTCCACCGAAAGCACCACCAATTTCTGCACCAGAAGTACCGATATTCACATTGGCAATTCCACAATCTGACCCTGCTACAGATAGGAATAATTCTGCTTCTCGCAAATCATTGGTCATAATCGCCGACGATAAACCTTGTGGCACATCATTTTGAATATGAATCGCTTCTTCTAAATCGGTATATTTTAATAAATACAAAATCGGGGCAAATGTTTCTGTCTTAACGATGTCCGCATCGGTCGCAATTTCTGCAATACAAGGTTTGACATAACAGCCACTCGTGTAAGCATCGCCTTCTAAAACACCGCCTTCGACGACCATTTTACCGCCTTGGTTTCCAATTTCTGCAATAGCATTTTGGTAAGCCGCAACTGCATCCGTATCAATTAAAGGGCCTACATGATTGTTTTCGTCTAATGGATTCCCGATTCTAATTTGTTTGTATGCTTTGGCCAATCTTTGCTTAACATTGTCATACATAGATTCGTGAATAATCAATCTTCGAGTAGACGTACATCGTTGTCCACAAGTGCCTACTGCACCAAAAACAGCCCCAACTAAAACGGCATCTAAGTCTGCATTTGGCGTAATAATAATCGCATTATTCCCACCTAATTCTAATAAACTCTTACCCATTCTTGCCGCTACCGTTGCGCCCACGATTTTACCCATTCTAGTACTCCCTGTAGCAGAAATTAATGGGATTCTTGTGTCTTTCGTTAATAACTCTCCAACTCTATAATTGCCATTAATCATGCAACTAACGCCTTCTGGTACATTATTCGCTTTCAATACTTTTTGAAAAATATTTTGACAAGCCACCCCACAAAGCGGTGCTTTTTCCGAAGGCTTCCAAACGCATACATCCCCACAAACCAAAGCAATCATCGCATTCCAAGACCATACTGCCACTGGAAAGTTGAAAGCGGAAATAATGCCAACAATTCCCATTGGATGCCATTGCTCATACATTCGGTGATTCGGTCGCTCTGAATGCATTGTCAATCCATATAATTGTCGAGATAAACCGACTGCAAAATCACAAATATCAATCATCTCTTGCACCTCACCATATCCTTCTTGCAAGCTTTTGCCCATTTCATAAGAAACTAAGCTTCCCAATGCTTCTTTATTCGCTCGAAGTGCTTCTCCATATTGTCGAACAATTTCTCCTCGTTTTGGTGCAGGCATTTTTCGCCATACATTAAAAGCACCTTTTGCTGTTTCAATGACCTGTTCATATTCTTCTTTGGTTGTCTTACTGACACTACCAATAAATTCTCCATCAACTGGCGAATAAGATTTAATGTATTTTCTAGAATTGGTAGATTCCAAACCCGTAGAGGTTCCAGCATTGGCTTTTTTTAAGCCTAATTTTTTTAAGAAAGTGGTATTCATATTTGTGATTTTTTATTTTTTAACGGTTGCCAGTTACCAGTTGCGAGTTTGTATCTTGTAAAAGGGTTCCCTAATACCTGGCAGTTTAAAAACCTGTTACTAATTTTCAATTGTCTAACCAAACTGGCAACTGGTAACTCGCAACCGTCAACCGTCAACCGTTAACTCTATTTAAAAAGCTGTCCATTATCTGTTTCTAAAAATACATCAAATGGAATTTCTTCTTGTTTGATAAAACCTTTTGCTGGCAAACTGCCATTATCTACCATTTCAATAACTGCGGCAATCGAGGCGGCGGTTGTCCAAGAAATAGCTCGCCATTCTTGTCCATCAATCAGAATTGGGGAAAAGGCTTTATAATATTCGTTTCTAAACAATTTATCGCCTTTCCAGCCTTCTACAACGGCATACACATAGACGACATCTTCTCTGACAGGCGGTTTCGCATTTTCTAAAATCGAAGATAATAATTTTTTATCCTCTTTTAGAATCAATTCTTGAATTAAGAATTTCATCAATTTTCCATGTCCAGGATATCGAATGGTTTTATAATTCAAAGTATCTACTTTGCCTTCGTATGTTTCACACATCGTCCCCAAACCACCAGAAGTCGTAAAGGCTTCAAATTCTCGGCCTTCGATATTAATATATTCCAAACCATCTAAAGAAGGCGTCATTTTTCTTACTCCATTATGAATAGCTTCGGCATCATTGATGTATTCGTTAATCACGCCCGCAGGTGACCAAGTAAAAGAATACGCCATTAAACCATTCGGATATTTAGGTAAAGCCCCTACTCGCAATTCAATGTCTCTTAATTTGGTAAAATCCTTCGTCAAATCTGCTCCAACGATACCAATAAGACCAGGTGCTAAACCACATTGAGGCGCCATAATCCCCTTTGATGTTTTACTCAACTCTCGGATAAAATTAGTGGTTTCTACATCTTCCGTCAAATCGAAATAATGCTTGCCTAAATCATAAGCAACTTGCGCAATCTTTTTATTCAAAAAATAAGGCAAGGCAGATACTACTGCATCATTCTTTTTAATTAATTTTTGCAAAAATGCTTCATCTGTCACATCTCCTTCTACTACTTTAAAAGGTAGTTCAAAATCGTAATGGGGTTCCTTTTTATCAACGCCTGTTACTTTATACTTTTTACTTAGTAGTACCCCAACGAGGGTGCCTACTTTTCCAAGTCCGAGTGTTAGAATCTTTTTCATATTAATAATTTCAATAATTTGGTTAGGTATTATTCTTTACGAACGTTTGAAATTCTTACGTGTTTCGATTATTAAATTACTGCCTATCCAAACGTTCTAATTTGGCTCAAATTATTCAGCTTAAATAGTATTGATAATTAATATTTTGTATCCATTAATCAGTTTCACTTATTAAATAACTGATTAAACGAGCTTTACATTGCAAAAATACTTGGATTTACCGTTATCAACAATTAATATTGTACATCAAATAATAAGTATGACTAATCAATTAGAAATCCGACACTTTGAATATTTTCTAGTTTTAGCGGAAACGCTGCATTACAGAAAAGCAGCGGAACGCTTATTTATTTCTCAATCTGCTTTGAGTCAGCAAATCGCTCGGCTAGAAACTATTTTGGGACAAGCTCTTTTTATTCGAACCAATAGAAAAGTGAATCTTAGCCAAGCAGGTGTCTTATTCCAAAAAGAAGCGGAACTGATTATCAATCAATTACAGCAATCGATGGAACGCTGGCAATTGGGGATAAAAGGAGGAGAAGGTATCTTACGAATAGGTTTTGTCGGGTCTGCTATGCAAGTTTATTTACCACCTATTATTAAACAATTTAGTGTGGAATGCCCTCGAATAAAATTTTACTTACACGATTTGAGTAATAAAGACCAATTGGTGGCTTTAGAAAAAAAACAATTAGATATTGGGTTTATGCGGGCTAAAAATTTGCCCAATACCATGAAAAGTATTTCTGTTTTTAAAGAAAATTTCTCCTTGGTGCTTCCTGCCAATCATCCAATCACGGCTGACAATTTTAAGGACATGAGTCAATTAGCCGATGAATCGTACATCCTATTCCCCAATGAACGCAGCCAAATGTATTACCAACAAATTATTAATCTTTGTAGTGATTGTGGCTTTAGCCCACAAATTTCTCATCAATCTATTCATGGGCCGACTATTTTTAAATTAGTGGAAAGTGGCTTGGGTATTTCTATTGTCCCTAATTCTCTTCGAGATGAATATAATTATCAAGTTCGATTTATTGAATTGACAAATATCCCGCAGCAGACAGAGTTGTTTGCGGTTTGGAATAAGGCGAGTGATAATGCGGCTTTGCCTTATTTTTTGGATGTTTTGAGGTAATTAAATAACCGAGGAGAAAAAATAGGCTTCTCCTCTAGACACTCCAAGATCTAAAATACGCTTGGAGGTCTGTCGATTAAATACGGAAAATTTCACCATTCCTAAGTAAATGCATGAGGTTTATTTTCAATTTAGATTATCCCCTAAATAGGCATAATCCGAGCCTTGAAAAGTCGAAATAATGTAGCCTAGGGTGCAAACCCTAGGCTACGGTATATCGCCCACTTCGGGGCTAGGATTTTCAATTTTATAATCGGTGAATCCCTATTATTTATCCACTAGTATTGGTGAAAAGCATCCGAAACAAAGCTCAATACGACAGGCAAGGATTCTCGCCAATACGTCCAACTATGTCCACCATTTCTAATTCTAAATTCGTGGTCAATCTCCTTTTTTCGCATGGCAATATGAACGAGTGAATTGCCTTCAAATAAGAAATCATCATCGCCACAATCAATGAACCAACGGACTTTTTTGTTTCTATCTTTAGACACTTCCATATTTTTTAAATATTCGGTCGTACTATATTTTTCAAACCAATTTTGCATTTGTACTGGTGTATAAATCGTTTCATCTTTATTAATCCATTCTACCCACTTTTTTGCTTCTTCCAAGGTCAATGGGCCTGTACTTGCACTTAACGGACAAGCAGAAGAAAATAACTCTGGGCGGTGCAACGCATATTGGAAAGAACCACCGCCACCCATAGATAAACCTGCAACTGCTCGGAATCTTTTTTCTCCTTTAATGCGGAATTTCTGTTCTACATGCGGCATCAATTCCTCAAAAAAGAAATCTTCGTAGCGCCATTTATTATCAGGACTATTAAAATAACCTCGGACTTTGGTATCGGCATCAGGCATAATGACAATCATCGGGGTGGCTTTTCCTGCTTCGATGGCTTTATCTAAAATATGCTGAATTTCGCCAAATTGTACCCAGCCTGTTTGGTCATCCCCTGCACCGTGTAATAAATATAAAACGGGATAATACCGTTCAGAACTTTCATAGTTTGGCGGCAAATAAACTGCATATTTTCGCTCCATATCGAGTAATTTGCTCGTCATAGATAAATTATCGTAGACTTTGCTCATTTGTGCAAAAGCAAAAATGGGTAAGAACAGACAGCAAAGTAAGTATAGATTTTTTTGATTCATGTTTTTAGTTTTAATACATTTTATTTTTGTCTAAAGTAAATACTATTTTTGCAATCCATCCTAACTTTTTTGTAACCATTTCAAATTTCAAAAGTACTCACCATGAAAATCATTGATAAACTTGCTTGGATTCATCTTAAAAACCAAAAAATTTTAAGTACTCGTAGTAAAGGAAAGACTAAATTTTATATTCCTGGCGGGAAAAGAGAAATCGGAGAAAGTGACGAGACAGCTTTAATCAGAGAAATAAAAGAAGAACTGACCATAGATTTAGTCCCGTCTACGATTGCTTTTGTAGGCAATTTCCAAGCACAAGCAGATAGTCATGCAACAGGCATTCAGGTTTTGATGCAATGTTATACTGCTGATTATAAAGGGACTCTTGCAGCGGCGGCAGAAATTGCAGAAGTTGTTTGGTTAACCAATGCAGACCGAGATAAAATTTCCCCTGTCGATCAGTTGATTTTTGATTTTCTTTTTGAAAAAGGGTTGTTGGCATAATTTTTAAAATGTTACGGTGTTGCCGTGTTCTATCGTACAACAAGGCAACACCGTAACACGGCAACATCTCAACAAGGCAACAAGGCAACATCTCAAATTAAATTGTTAAAGAGTTGTAAATGTATCACTGGGCTGCAACTAAATAAACCTAGTTCTGTCTTTCCAATCAAATACGCTTTAAACTTATTGATTTAATATATATTCTGATTAACAATCAAAGTTTCAATATTACCCTTTCTATTTTTCCGACTGTTGAAACTTAAAAAAGAGATCACCCGATGCAAAAGATTTTACTTTGCCTTTGTACAATAGTATCCATTACATTTATGGCTACTGCTCAACAATTAGATTTAAACAAAAAACAAACAAAAGCTTTCCGAACTGAAAAAGCGCCTAAAATTGATGGCGAACTCTCCGAAATAGATTGGCAAAATGCGCCTAATGCAACGGACTTGGTTCAATTACAGCCTGTAGCTGGTAGTAAACCAACTCACCGTTCTGAGATTAAAATCATGTATGATAATTCCGCTTTATATGTAGGTGCCATGATGTACGACACCGCTCCAGATAGTATTTTGCAACAAGTAACGCAACGAGACGAAATTGGTAATAGTGACTGGTTTGGTATTTTTATTGACCCTTATAAAGGCGGCATCAATGGCGTTAGTTTTATTGTAACTGCTGCGGGCGCACAATTTGATGCAAAGTATTCTATTTTTGGAGAAGATGAAAATTGGGATGCGGTTTGGAAAAGTTCGGTCAAAAAAAATGCAGAAGGTTGGGTCGTTGAAATGCGAATTCCTTATTCTGCTATTCGATTTCCCAATCAAGAAGAACAAGTCTGGGGGCTTAATTTTGGGCGACTGATTCAACGATACCAAGAGAAAAGTTTTTGGAGTACCATTGACCCAAACCAAAATGGGTTCTTAAATCAGTTTGGTGAGGTTTCAAATATTTCCAATATCAAATCACCTTTCCGTTTATCCGCTACGCCTTTTGTTGCTGTTTATGGGGAAAACTACAAGGATAAAAGTGCAAGTCCAAGTACCTCTTGGGGGCGTTCTTTTAATGCTGGAATGGATGTCAAATATGGTATTAATGATGCTTTTACTTTAGACATGACGCTGATTCCTGATTTTGGGCAAGCTCGGTCAGATAATCAAGTATTGAATTTGTCTCCTTTTGAAGTGCGCTTTGATGAAAATCGGCAATTCTTTACCGAAGGATTAGAATTATTTAATAAAGGTGGTCTCTTTTACTCTCGTAGAGTTGGGGGCAGACCTTTGAAATTTTGGGACGTAGAAGGACAATTAGGGGCAACGGAAGAAATCATTAACAATCCTAATCAAACTCAATTAATCAACGCCACCAAAGTATCTGGTAGGACAACTAAGGGATTAGGAATTGGTGTTTTTAACGCCGTTTCTGCCAGTACATCTGCTACGATTCGAGATACAGAAACAGGTGAAGAACGTTCTTTTGAAACCAGTCCGTTGACCAATTATAACGTGACGGTTTTTGACCAAAACTTAAAAAATAATTCTTATGCGACCCTTATCAACACCAATGTGACTCGTTTTGGCAATGCTTACGAAGCCAATGTTACTGGCGGAGAATTTGAATTGAAAAATAAAGCCAATTCCTATAGCATCAGAGCAAGAGGTGCTTTGAGTCAAAAATACTATGCTAATAGAACCGATTTAGGGCATAAAATGTCTCTTGGTGTGCGGAAAACGAATGGAAAAATATCAGCAGGTCTTTTTTATAGTCAGGAAAGCGACGATTATGACCCGAACGATTTAGGTTTTTTGAATAATAATAATGAACGATCTTTTGATGCCTATGTGGAATACAATCAAAATAAACCTTTTGGTATTTTCAATTCTGGTGGCATCGGATTTTCTCCCGAATACAGTCGATTATATAAACCGAATGTTTTTACTGATTTCTCCATGAATTTTTGGGCTTATGGTCAAACCAAGAGTTTCTGGCGATTCAATGTTTTTACTTATCATGAGCCAATTACTACTTACGATTATTTTGAGGCTAGAACAGTAGGTCGATTTTATCGCTTTCCTTCCAGTAATATGATGGGTTGGTACATGGGGTCCGACCGTCGGAAGAAATTAGCTTTTGGGTTTTATGGTAATTTTAGAAAATATAATGAACCTGGTAGAAACAGAGTCTATTTCGGAATCGAACCGAGGTTTAGAGTTAACGACAAATTGAATTTCAGTTGGGAAATCACCAATTTTATTTTAAATAATGATGTAGGTTATGTCAATAAAATTGGGGATGCAGAAGAAGACGTAATTTTTGGTATTCGACAGCGAAAAACACTAGAAAACATCTTTAATGCGAATTATAATTTCAATCCTAATATGGCATTGACTTTTAGAATGCGACATTATTGGTCAAGAGTAAACTATAAGGAGAATGGGTTCTATTTACTCAACGAAAATGGCACCTTAGGACACTCTGATTATTTAGATAACCACGATAATAACTTTAATGCTTTCACGGTGGATATGGTCTATAGATGGCGTTTTGCCCCAGGAAGCGATATTTTTATTGTTTGGAAAAACAGTATTTTTAATAGTAATGAATTGGCAGATATTGGGTTTGGAAAAAATTTAGAGGACTTAAGAGGCGCACCTCAGTCCAATAGTTTATCTTTAAAAATTATTTATTACTTGGATTATGATTTGTTGAAAGGGAAGAAATGATGCGGGTTGCCAGTTGTGGGTTGAATATAATTTTAGCTACGTATTTCTGTAATATTTAACTTGAAACAATGTAATTCAATCATTGTTAAGCGTACAGGTGGACATTGTGAAATAGAAAAAAGTGATAAGCACTTCTCTATCCTTATTAAATTAGGCTATCGAATTTAACTGGTTTCTTATTTCCCTATCTCTGCTTTAAAAGTAGCTCCTACCTTAGCATGAAAACCAGGTTTTAAGGTAATGGAAGTATTCGCCTTTAACAAAACAGATTCTTTTTTAGAAATAACGGTATTGCTGTTAACCTCTTGAGGTGCAGCTTTTTGAGTCGTCTCTGCGATAAAACTTGTTCCTGAATGCGCCGAAAATCCTGATTTTAAAGTGATGGAATTCGTCGCCCTATAAGCAATTGCTTGTCCCTTTGGAATAATGGCACTTGTTGTAATTTCTTGCGCAACAGTATTCGTCGCTAATGGACTTTCCACTACTTTTTTCTTCATTAAGACTTCCGTATCGTTCATCGCTACTTCTTGGATAGTAGAAATAGGGCTAATTATAGTTATAGGCAGCTCTTTTTTAATAATCCTAACCTTTGCTGGTGGGTAACTCTTTTCTTGAATTGTTTTTTCAGGAATTGTTGCTGCTATAATCTCTTCTTTATCTATATTACTGATTGGTATAATTGCTTTGATAGGCGCTTTTTCAATTGGAGTCACCTCTGCTATATTAGTTGAATTTTGTCCTGTGTTTTGGGAAGTATAAAAGGGGGAGCCAATTAAACTTAAAATAAAAAGCATAGACGCTGCTGCCAACCAAGCTGTTCGGTTAGTCCGTGGTTGCAACCTGCGAATAATAGGGGTTTGTTCAACAATTGGCTGAGTAGCTAAAATCTGCGCTTCTGAAAGATTAGTCGCTGTAAAATCTATTAATGAATCTGCTAATTTAACTGATTCAGTCGTAGCAATTGTATCACTTGCTAAAATCTGTGCTTCTGAAAGATTAATCGCTGTAAAACCTATTAATGCATCCGCTAAACTAACGGAATCCGAAGTCTCAATCTCGGTCTCAGAGAGTTCATCTCCTAAAAAACCAAATAGGTCTTGGGCTAATTGGAAAGCTGCTAATTCTTGTTGCAAAGCTGAATTTTGAATCAACGCTGTTTCAAAAACTAAACATTCCATTTCGCTTAGTGTTCCAGTAGTATACGCTTCTATTTTATCAAAGTAATTCATTGAATATATTTTATGGTTATAACTTATTCCCCATCAACATCGCTTTCAATTCTTTTCCTTCTGCTGGGTGTTGGATTAAGTAATTAACTATTCTTTTTTTGCCTTTCATGTAAGCATTTCGACAAGCCCCCTCACTTTGGTAACTTGTTTTTGCTACAATCTCTTTGTATTTATACCCTTTAGCCACCAACAAGATTACTTTTACTTGTTCTGCATTTTCGGTTATACTTTGTAATTTTTGTAGAATCAATTCAGCCATTTGGCTTTCTTCAAACTGATACTTATCAGTACTTGCTTCTACTCTTTTCGTAGCCATTAAAGGCAAGACTTTTTCCTTTTTATTGCTCGCAAAGTAATCCAAGACGGTATATTCTACAACCATCGTAAAATAACTTTTCAATCGAGTGCCTTCCTTTAAGGTTAAATCTTTTTTAACCCTAGTAATTAACTTGATGGTGGCATCTGTAAAAATATCTTCCCAAGCTTCCTCAGGTATATCTCGATATTTTTTTCGCCAAACACCCAGTGCATATCCTTTTACATCCTCAAAAAACCATTTTAATACTAATTGGCTATTTCCACCACTATTCTTAATAGCAGTAATAACTTGCTCATCAGCAAAGCCATTATTGGTAGATTGAGTTGATTGATTTGGATGCAGTGTCAATTGATAACGGTTTTTATACATTAGCGGTGAAATCTTTGGGTTTTGTCACCAGTTTATCTAGAAAATTAAAACAAATTATTACCCGAAATTATTGGCTACTCCTACAGATTTTTATTTTCCTAGTCGTTTTGATTTTTATTTTGGGCTAATTCATTAGCTTTAGGCCGTAATAATTTAATTTGTAAGGAGCAAGTTCGGTAATTTAATTTGAATCATGGAATCAACAATTTCTTATTGGCCATTAATTGTCTTATTAATTGGTACATTAGCTATCGTTTTATTTATTGTCGTCTTTCGACTGCACGCTTTTATTTCCTTAATGTTAGCGGCTATTTTAGTTGGCATTTTAGGGCAAACCGTGCCAGCAGGTGGCAACGCTTGGGTCGCTGCAGTAGAAAACGCAATGAAAGAATTTGGCGTAACCGCAGGAAAAGTCTCTTTTGTCATTGCAATAGCTTCTGTGCTAGGAATCGCCCTCACAGAAAGTGGTGCAGCAGAACGTATTGTCAATCAATTAATCAAAATATTTGGGGAATCTAGGGCAAGTATCGCACTATTAGTATCAGGGTTTATTTTATCCATCCCTGTCTTTTTTGATACAGTTTTCTTTTTATTAGTGCCTTTAGCAATCGTTTTAGCGCAAAAAACGGGCAAAAACTTTGTCTTATTTATTATGGCAATCGGTTGTGGTGCGGTCATCACCCATTCAGTCGTTCCTCCAACGCCAGGGCCTTTATTAATGGCGGAGAGTTTGAACATTAATATGGGCCTTTCTATTATTGTAGGAGTTATTTCTGGTATTATTCCTGCCTTTGTTGGTTATAAATATAGTTTGCGACAAAATGCTCGAATAACGATTTTGCCTCCTGATTTTTCTGATGGTCAAGATACCTCTAATAAATTATCTGTTTTACCCTCTTTTGGGGTTTCTATGATACCTATTTTATTGCCCTTACTTCTAATTATTGCCGCTTCTATCGTAACCATTTTTTACCCAGACCGCAATGATTTTATGACCCAAGGCATTACCTTTTTGGGCAATAAGAATATCGCCATGTTTTTAGGCTTATTGGTTGCGCTCTATTTATGGGCGAAGCATAAAAACTTGGATTTAAAAGGATTAGGCGCACAAATGGAACGGCCATTAGAAATAGCAGGTTTGATTATTCTCATTACCGCAGCGGGCGGCGCTTTTGGGGCAATGATTCGAAATACAGGAATTGGGGAGATGATTCAAGCAATGTCTGCTAATGGGTTTAGCATTAATTTAATTTTTGTGGCTTGGTTAATGGCAGCAGTCGTAAAATTTGCTCAAGGATCCAGTACTGTCGCTATTATTACTACCGCAGGTATTATGTCTGCTATTATTAGTACGACTACCCTACCCTTCCATCCTATCTATTTATATTTGGCTATTGGCTATGGCGCCATGGTTGGTTCATGGATGAATGATAGCGGATTTTGGATTGTTGGTAAATTAAGTGGCATGACCGAAAAACAAACCTTACAAACTTGGACTACTTTATTGGCTGTTATTGGGATTGTTGGAGGCATACAAGCTTTGGTATTTTCTTATATTTTTCCGATGGTGTAACGGTTGCTGGTTGCCAGTTATCGGTTGCCCGTTACGAGTTACCAGTTACCGGTTACGAGTTATTGATTGCCAATTACGAGTTAGTATCAACAGGCAACAGGAAACCCGCAACTGGTAACTCGTAACTGGCAACTGGCATCCCACTCCACTGTTAATAATCTCCTAATTCACTGCATTATCTTCCTCCTAAGGCAACATCTCAATTCTATAAACCATTATATTCGTACCAAAAAGGGAAATTAGGTCATGTTTTTGCAGTACTTTAATTTTCCCAAATTGTTTAACAAAACCACTTAAATATGAATAAGATAACAGGCATTATAGCAGGAGCAGTTGTTGTACTATTGGCTAGCGTCTATGGCACTTATGCTTACCACCAAAAAGAAATTGCTACTTTACAAACGCAATTGGTGAATAGAGATGGACAAGTATCTCAATATGAAGCTCAAATCGGTAATCTCCAAACGACCAATAGCAACTTATTAAATCGAATGGAAGATTTGTCCATCATCGGGAAAACAGGTGCAGAAAGTATCAATAAATCCTTGGACAATATTTCTAAGCAATATGAATTTATAGAAACTTTATCTACTAAAGTGCAGTCCAAAGATTCGTTGAATTTAGCTTTGGTGATGAATATCAAACGTTCTTTGATAGATATTAATGATGAAGATGTACAAGTAGAGGTAAAAGGAGGCGTTGTCTATGTCTCTATTTCTGATAAACTATTATATGAATCTGGTAGTTCAAAAATTAATCCTGCGGCGGAAGAGGTCATTGGTAAAATTGCGACTGTTGTAAATGACCACGAAGAACTCAATATTTTAGTCGAAGGACATACGGATGATGTACCGATGGTAGGCAATAAATGTGTAGCAGATAATTGGGATTTGAGTGTAAAACGAGCGACTTCAGTTGTTCGGTTATTGCAACAAGAATATTTTGTTTCTCCTGAACGATTGACCGCAGCAGGACGATCAGAATTTTTGCCAAAAGAAATGAATACGACGCCGGAAGGTAGAAGTGCGAATCGGCGAACAGAAATTATTATTACGCCTAGATTAGATCAGTTTTTTCAGTTATTGGAATCTCCTTTGATTGCGGATTAAAAATAGTATTATCAACTGATACTTAATGAAGCCTTTGGAATCTTGATTGATTCTAAGGGCTTTGTTTATTTTACAATGGCAGTTTTAACTTTAATGTCAATAGCAATTTCAATGTTAATGGCAATATAAATATCAAACTATAGTTTGTAAGGAAAATTGTCGAGAAGCATCCCACCTCTTCTCGACATTTGAAACATTTGAGTAACCATATTTACTCCAATCGCAACATAATTCTTATAAGCATAGGTGTCTCGTAGCATGGGAAACTGCCTGCCGATACTTAGTATATCTATCTCAATTGGAGTAGCCTTTTACTTCTTAAATAGGATGTGTGATGAATTTTAATAGGAGGGGGAATACTAGTGTGTTTTCAAAAAATGTGCCGAGGTCTTCATTATTTTGCCAATTTTTCGCAAATGTAGTCATTCTATTTTCTAGCTAAAAAAAGAAAGGAATAATTTATTGAGGATAAGGGGCTTAGCTGATAATAAAATATATGTTTTTTTTCTTAAAAAATGGAAGAAATTTCGTACTCAACATTCTATCCAGAAACCTATCCTTTAAAATGTCTCTATTCATGGTTCTTTTAAAATAAATCATAATAAGAAGAGCTTCCAGAACTTAAATTCTGGAAGCTCTAATATTTTTAGCACAAAGTCTAATGAAAATAGATAAATGTAATGGAGATTTATATTTATCTTTTTATCGACCTACCGTCAACTTATTCATTAATCGACCTCTATCTGTAGCTATTCCATAAAGATAAACCCCTTCAGATAATTGTTCTGTCGAAATTTCTACTTGATATGCTCCTGCAGCTTGAGTCCCTTGATTTTGTTGTCGCAGTAATTTTCCATCCAATGAATAAATTTCAATTTGAACAGCTGATTTCATTTCTAAATCATAAGCAATAGTTACACTTGACTGAGCAGGATTCGGAAAGGCATCTTGCAATCGAATTCGTCCATCCGTCCCTAATAATTCCTGTGTACTTGATACACCACCTAGTTGTAAGGTGGCAATCACGTAAAAATTAGACACTAAATCCCAACTAAAGTCAGGGTCACTCATAGAAACCCATGTTGTTCCATCATCAAATAATTCCCAAGCATCTTCTGCAAAACCACAATCTACATCTGTCATGAATAGACTAACCGTATCTTGTGATACATATAAGGCAGAGAGGTCAATACTTACAAAAAATTCATTACCTGTAACTTGAGCAGGGTTTGAAAAAATAAAAGGCGTCGGTACAATAAATTCTGGATCTAAGTTAATGTCGCTTACCTTAATTGGATCACTTGTTCCAACTAAAACTCCCGGGCCATTGGTCATTTCATCTACTTCATAGATTTTAGCGGACAAATTTCCATCTCCAATAATGTCAACTGTACCAAAAAATGCGAAAATATTAGTCACACTAAAATTACCACTCGTGTAAATCATTCGCTGGGCTTTTTCCAAATCCATAAAGCCATTGACTCCACCAACTGTACCTCCCTGTTCAATTGGAAAAATAAATAAAGTTTCACTACAAGAATCTAAAACAACAGGCGAGACAATTGTATCCATCTCCATAAATCGTGCTTGTGCATTTTTTGATGGCTGATAGGTATGCTGGACTACCTTTTCTGGTGTTAGATTGGCAACTTTTTTTTGCCCAAAGGCAGTGCTTAAGGTTAAAAAAAATACTAGTAAAAGGGTAAAATTTTTAAGGTTCATAATTTTTCTTTTTCAGGTGATAAAATATTAGTCGATATTGAGTAATTAATTCGAATTGTGGATTAATTATAAAAAAATAAACATACCCATTTTATCTTACATATCAAGCAGTTATAATCATTTTGACGTTTGGCTTACTTTTTACAAGATGAAAACCTGTCTGACGGTAGGCAGAGATTACCAAATTAACAGCATTTCACCCTATTTCAACCAAAGATTTGTATTTCATAGGAAGGCTATTAAAAAAAAGCCAGAAGGATTGCTCCTTCTGGCTCTGCTTTTTAATTTTGGATATTTTTATCCAAATTATTAATCAGTTTACAGGATGACAAGATTATTCAGAATGAACAGAATTTATAAATCTTGTAAATACTGCAAAATCATGTCCTCCTCTAGGCTATTTTAACTTCAACATTTTCTTAGCTTTTGTACCGAATTTCGTCGATAATTGATAATAAATAAAGCCATTCGTTAATTCTTCCTGATTGAATTGGATCGTATTATACCCTACTTTTCTATCTTCTTTTACCGTCTTTAATACACGTCCCGTTTCGTCTCTTAAAATTAACTGTACTTCCGAATCCCCTGGTAAATAGAATCCAATCGTCGTTTTATCATGGAATGGATTCGGTTGATTCTGGAATAACTCAAATTCGTCTTTGTAGATGGATGTCGTGAAGGTTAATTGAACCTCCATCAAGTCGCCATTTTCGTTGTATGCTTCTATCGCTGTTGGACGGTTTAAGAGACTTAATTGCTCGCTTAATTTGCCGTCTTTTTGTGCAGTGAATTCGATAGTGAACAGTTGCGAGTTGCGGGTTGCAGGTTGCGGGTTGGCATTCTGCTGACTGCTACTCCCTACTGCTGACACCTGATTCCAAGAAGTTGTAATCAGTCCTTTATCCATCTTGTGTACCCCGAAGTTTTCTGTACCTACTACTCCACTCTTTAGTTTCTCAACTTTTAAATCTTCGTACCCTAAAGTGAATTGATAGCCTTGAATTGCTCCCAGTTGCTCGGTACTGAAAGTGACTTCATAGCTTTCTCCTCCTTTCAACACGCTATCTTCCGTTGTGATTTCAAAAGCACTAGTCGTCGTTCTATCCGTTGCTGCAATCAAACTACTTGGTCTAGCATTTCCATTGACATCTCCTATTTTGACTGCTACAAAATCCATTTGCATATCTTGTTGTAAATCGGCTACTGTGGCTATTTGTGGATATGCCTCAGACATTGGATTGTCTGTCGTAAATTCATACCCTGCATAGACAAATTTCCAACTTGGACTATTCGAAAATTCCGTATTGATATTCAAAATCAATTGTCTGATTTGTACCATATCAAAAGCCGTAATTGTACCAGAACCATTCACATCTGCTGCTATTAGCTGATATGGATTCTCCATTTCTGTGATACCTAAAATGTGCTTAGAAATTAGGACCAAATCAAAAGTACTCACTCCATTTAATGGATTACCACCTTTTGTAGGCTCAATAGTATATTCATTATTCATCGCTAATTCAAAGTTATACTGTCCGTCTGCTTGCGTCCTCATTGAATTTGAATTGGATACGTCTACTGCAACTTGCTCGACTGTTTGTGCTTTCCAATCCATAATCGTACCGCTGACACTAGCCATTCCTTCTGGTGCATCTGTATTTTCGCAAGCCGCCATATTGTCTTGAACATCTACATAACTTGTGCAGAAATCCCAATTGTTGGCTTCATCTATTACATATACATTTACCGCTTGATTGCCTAAATAGGCACAATTGAAAGTGATATTTTCTGGTAATGCTAACACACTTGCAATGTGCGTTGGTGCTTCGCCTAGTGATTCATGCCAAATTCTAAGTTGTAATTTATCTGTTGGCGTACAATTATCACTACTGCCTGCATCTAAATCGGTTGCCCAAATTTGAATCATTCCTGCATCTGGCATTAATTCTACCGCCACTCCATGTAAACAATAAGGGGCTGGTTTCTTGCAATCTGTAAATTGATAACTTGATTTCTCTTTTGCGGTATTGCCACAATTATCGGCTACTTGCCAAACTATTTCATATTTAATGCCTGTTGCTACTGGATACTCAAATTCAGCACCTATTCCTTTTCCTAATTCGATATCTCCTGTGTTAATTGTCCAATTGTAATTTAAAGTAGCTGTTGCTGCTTCATTACAATCTGTAGCGGTGATAGCAAATCGTTTTGTCGCTTGACAATTGGTACTTTCGATACAATCATCTATGGATTCAACGGTAATAACTGGAGCGGTCTCATCTTTTAATTTCAAGATTTGAATGTATTCCAATCTGCCTATATTTTCAAGACCTTCAGAGGTAATAATTTGACCTTCCGTTACCATGCCATGCTCGTTTTCTATTCTAGTAATCGTCTTCGTTTCTCCTCCTGCTTCATACTTACACCAGTTAATGATGGTAAAGGTTCTCACTACTTTTAAGCAAGCATCTTCGGTTGTGGTAAATACTTTTTCTTCTACCTCATACGCCATTAAATCGCAAGCACCTTTCTTAATAATCAATTCAGAAGTTGGTACATCCTCGCCACATTCGCCTTTCCAATCCGCTGGTAAAGTAATCGACCAATCCGCTTTGGATTCAATATTAATTACTTGTTCTGCCCAGCCAGAAGTCATCCCTTCTCCGTTCCAATCAATCGCTCGGTATCTTCGTTTGATGGTTGCGATGCCACAAGCTTTTTCAATCAATTGATACTGCTGTTGAATGACTACTTCATAACAAGTTACATTATCAGAACAATTAGGATTTCCATATTTCTCATTGAATTTATTGGCTTGCTCATCGGTTAAATCTACCCATTCGCTATCCTCCATTTCACCGTTCTCATTCGTATCGGTTGCCAAAAATTCGTTACCAATATGTCCTTCATCACAAGTACCCGTCATATCTGGTAAATCACTACAAATAGGCGCAATCTTATCTTCGATAACTACATTCATCCAACAAGTATTTTGATTGCCTTTGGTATCCGTTACTCGTAAGTATAATTTATTGTCTTGATGTAAGTCTTGACAATCAAAAGTAGCGATGGTATCCCAAGTAACTTCATCTCGACTCACTTCATATTTAGCAATACCACAAGCATCAAAAGAACCTCCGTCAACTTGCTGATAATGTACCCTTACTTCATCCCTACCTAAAGAAATATGTAATTGATCGGTACAAACTGCTGATGGTTTGGTCACATCTTCAATGATAATGATTTGATTAACCGTATCATTGATTAATTGCTCTTGACATTCATCTGCTGCAATCCATTGTAAATTGAAAGAATCCGCATTTAAATTAACCCAATCCGTCACAGGAACATCTGTCTCTATTCCATTTTCAATGCGACTTACTTTATTCAGACGAACCGTTGGCGTAGAACAATTATCTGTTGCTGCTGGTGTCGCTATTTTTGTTATATCATAAGTACAAGAGAAATGTTCTAAAGCAATCTTCGCCGACTCTCCTGCTCCTGCTACAAATTCAGGTGCTTTCGTATCTTTAAATTCAATGAAGGTCGTATCAACTGGTTGTGGACCATTTGCGGCACACCAATCTAAAATAGTCCAGTAACGGAATGCTTTTTTGCCACAATCCGAAGCAGGAATAAAGACATCTTGCTTTTCTAAAATATAGCCACAAGTATAAGTTTCCGTGCTTAATGGAATCGTATCCGAAGGTATTAATACCCCATTTTTCAAGCGACCTATTTTGATACCTGGAATTTGCGTCACTGCATCCAGATTACCATTGCCATCACATGACAAGGTTACTTTTCCTGTCTTCACAATCTCCTTTAAACTAGGTCTAATAAATACTACATCTTGAGTAGCCGTTGCCGTATTACCGCATTTATCGGTCGCTGTCCAACTAACGGTTGCTCTAGTGGTATCACAAACCGTACTTCCTTGACTAGTAATCGCCGCTCCTGCAAAAGTAACGGTCGCATCGCCACAGTTATCAATCGCTTCAGGTGTGGGTAAACCTAATCCTACTTGGGTTAAATCTATGGCACAAGTCACAAACGTATCTACAGGAGGTAAATTTGTAAAGATTGGTGCGGACTGGTCTTTTAAATTAACCGTTACCTCACAACTAGCAGCTTGAGTGCCATTATTACAAATCGCTAAATTTGTTCCTCCAAAGTATCTTCTTTCTATGGTTGCTTTTACAGCACCACCACATTCCTCAATCATATCTTTATCCACCATTGGATAATCACCTCCTTTTCCACCACCTGTTGCCAAGACTATATCGTTCCCATTTTTATCTTTTCCTATAATTGAAATGAAATAATACATGGTATCCGTAATCGTATCACAAGTGCTTTCTAATAAATCATCTGGCGTCAATTGAATGGCACAACTTGACCCTAAAGGCACGTTAATTTCATCATTACAAACCAAACTTGGTGCTTGAACAGCTAATACTGCTTGCATCTCTTTAGTCGTATCACTCTTCAATTTATATTGGACTATATAAGTCCCTAAAGCAAAGGTGTCTCGAAGCACGTCTGTACTTGCCAAACAAGTATCTATGCAGATTTCTCCTTTTGCATTCAATACCCTAACAATTTGAGAATCTTGTATCATCCCACAATCAGCCGTCACCGTTGCTGGTTTGATGTCAAAAACGGTATAACTGTTTTCGCATTCCAACTGTACATTTAAGTCATTCGGTGGCGTTAAAGTAACACTATTCTGCTCACAAGTAATCTTCGCTCTCCAACCTGTCCCTTTAGCATTATCGCCATTTGTCTTGAATTGGAACGTTAAACAACCGTGCGCATTTACCTTAGGGTCACAACTAGAAGCTACCCAGCCACCCGTTTGACTAACACCTACCCCACTATACTTACCTATTAATTTGCTAGTAAGCGTATCTATTCCTTCAAAAACATATAGGGTATCTCCTTTCGCTAAATCAAATTCGTTGAAAGTCACTAAGAGTGATTGCCAATTATTTTGTGCGCAAATTGTAATAACATTATTTCTTGCAGTGGTATCCTTATATAAAGTATTATCCTCTGCCCCTTCGCTTCGGAAATTTGTTCCATCACAATAAATAATTGTATCTACTAAAGGTGTTGTGTCCGTTGGCATAATAATAATCGGATCTATAACAGGTATCGTTGGTGTACCATCCGGAGTCGTTATTATTGTCACACCACATGATTGATCCGCAGAACAAGTATTAGAAGCACCTAAAGTGGCGGTTCCATTCGTAAATTTGCCACTATAACCCGCTTCATCTAAATGTTGAATCGGCATGCTATAGGTATAATATCCATCCACGACTATTCCTGGGGTAAATTTACTATCTGTTGTAACTAAACTATTATTATCATAGATGCCTTTACTCTCTGAAATAACCCAATTCTCATTAGGGGTTAAAGAATAAATGGTAATATTTTCTGTAAATACAGACTGGTCATTAATCGCCTCACTGGTACATTTACAAGGATTTGTTATTCTTACAAAATTTTGAATTCTAGCCGTAACGGATATTGGAATAGCCAATGTCTGAGCACAACCATACGTATCTTCTACTGCTACCGTATAAGTGGTGCTTGTCGGTGGACTTAATGTTACTTCCGAAGTCGTTGTATTCGTAATCCCCGTATTTGGCGACCATAAGAATTCAGGACCGCCCGTCAAATTAATGGTAATCGTTTCTCCTTCGATGATATTATCAGCCGAAACCCTTGCTACTATTTCTGTACAAGTTGTCATACAGACTGTAGTTGTGGTATCACATTCACCAGTTGTTAAATTAATGCAAGGAGAATATCCATTTCTATTTGCAATTTCATTTGCAGGTACCGCATCTTTTGGTAACCTATATCCATCAGGGGCAGTAAATTGAACGATATAATCACCCGCGCTTAAGCCATCAAACGTATAGGCTCCTTGTGCATTAGATAAAGTAGAGTCAATAGGATTAATGGTGTCTGCACAATTGTATAAATAAACAAGTGCATTCGGAATGCCTGGTTCTCCTGCATCAGCTTGTCCATTGCCATTGCTATCTTCACAAACAATTGACCCAATGAAAGATTCTTGAATAGGAATATTATTTGCATCAATAATTGGATCTCCTGATTGTAAGAAGAAACGCAGGTAATATGGATTAGCTCCACAAGTTGGATCCGCTAAGTGAGTAGTATCACTGTTAACTCCCACAGTTCCTAATTGAATGATGCCATTCGTTCCATCTCCGTCCGTATCTTCTGCTGCACCATCTCTACCTGTAGGATCGTAAACACCATTGATAGGCTTACAATTTGGACTCATCACCAAGCCATCAGGATGTGCATAAGTCATCACATATTCTCCTTGCACGCCATTGGTAAACCATTTATACATGCCATCAGAACCATCCATGATAATCATTACTACTCCACCTGGAGGCGCAGTCACAGCAATCGTTCCTCCTTTAATTATCTTACCTGTTTTATCTGCATAAATATAACCAATTGGATCTACATCCTGTAAATTAACAACATAGACAAAATCATGGTCATCTTCATCATTCATTTCATTATCTAATAAATTATCTCCACCAATAAAGTCTTCATTTGCATCATCTGCGTGAGAGTCTATATCGGTTGTATTCGTTGTTCCTCCATCTTCCGAAGTCGCAAAATATATTTCTGCAGTATCCACTACTATCGAGTCCATTTTATTTATAGCTGCAATAAACTTGATAGGAATAATAGCTGTATCTCCGATGAATAGCTCCTCTAAATAATAAGTACTATCTGCTTGCCAGTTATGCCCTAAAGATTGATTTAAATTCGCATCAAAAATCAAACCTTCTGGTACATAATTCACAATGCCGATATCGTACGCATCTAATGATCCTTGATTAACTACTTTAATATTAAAGCAAACAGTATCTGCTTCACTAACTTCAATAGCTTGGTCAGGTGCTAATTCAATGATTAAAGCTAAATCAAAAATTTGTGTAACGCATATCTGCATTGGATCGTGGTCATCTTCATCTGTTGGTGGCGTTTCCTCAATTTCATTATCTGTTGGCGTATTTACTTCGCCTCCTGTATCATTCGTTCTATCACCATCTGGTGTAGAATCCACATCTGTTACGGGGTCACCGTTTTCATCTGTTGCGTCACCAATTTCTGCATATGTAATGATGCACTCTTCCATGAAATCTGGGTCAATTACGAAATCAATGGTTACCATTGTCATAGTATTTGGCGTTAATCCAGCTATTGGTAAATCGCCATCCGCAACCGTCAAGGTTAACATTGCCGTTGAATCGTCCATTGCGTTCCATTGGTCATCTGCTACCGTTATACCCGATGGGATATAAGCGAAAACCTTAATGGAATCTGCAGGAATATCGCCCTGATTGAAGACTTTAATTTTACCAATCACAGTATCTCCTGGTTCAACTTCCTCTTCGGTGATTAATTCCTCCGTTATTGCCAAATCAAATTCTTGTAACATGATTTGTACAGGATCATGATCATCTTCATCCATTGGAGGAAATTGGTCAGTCGTATTATCTGTGTCTGTATTAGGCTGCCCTCCCGCATCATTGGTTCGATTGTCATCTGGGGTAGAATCTATATCCTTTTGGTCGCCATCATCACTAATTTCAGCATAAGGCGTTAATTTCAAGTCTGTTGCATCGGTTGTAACAACCACTTGAATCATCTCCATAATCATACTATCTGGAGCTAAACCACCAACAGGCAATCCATCTTCTACCGTTAACCATTTCATAGCGGTACTATCATCCATGGCAGTCCATCCTTGAAGATTGGCGCTGTTTAAAGTTAGACCTGTTGGAAGGTATTGTGTAATTTTAATCGAATCTGCTGCTACATTTCCTTGATTGAAAATAGTAATTTTCAAATCAACTTCCTCTCCTGGTCTAACCATAGGTGATTGGTCAGGGGCAAGTGTTTCGATTAAAGCCAAATCAAAAATTTCTTCCCCGTCTTTTTCCACAGTAACTACCGCAGGGTCGTCATCATCTTCCCCCTCATTGGTAGGGTCTTCGTCTGGGGTAGAATCATCATCCGTTGGAGGTTCATTTGTTGGATCAGTATCATCATCCGCTTCACTTATTTCTGCCATATTCATCAAACTTGTTCCTGTAAAATCATTATTTACTCGGAAGGTGACCTCAATAGTTATGGCATCCCCTATAGCTAAGAAAGCAATAGGCGTATTATACCTAGCAGTATCCTTATTAGCCGTCCAATTATCATCTTGTAACGTCATGCCATTTGGAATGAAATCCGAAATGCCAATATTATAAGCATCCAATGTCCCTTCATTAGTAACTGTAATTTGATAAGTTACTAAATCGCCTAATCGAACAATGGTCGAATCTGTTGATTTTTCTAAAGCTAAATCAAATCGTTGGTTGACTACTATTTTTACAGGGTCATGGTCATCTTCATCTGTCGGTGACATGGAATGAATTTGGTTATCTGTTGGGGTATTTACTTCCCCACCTGTATCATTTGTGCTATCACCATCAGGTGTAGAGTCAATATCCGTAACTGGATTTCCTTGCTCGTCCGTTGCATCTCCAATTTCTGCATAAGTAATCAAACAAGTATCCATGAAAGTTGGGTCAATCACAAAATCTATTGTGACCATAGTCATTTCGTCCGCTACTAAACCACCCGTTGGTAAATCATTTTCCGCAACTGTTAAAGTTCGCATTGCCGTTGAGTCATTCATTGCTGTCCAAACAGCATCCGCCAAGGTCAAACCATTTGGAATATAAGCGAATAATTTAATGGAATCTGCTGGAATATCTCCTTGATTGAATACCTTGACTTTAGTAGTAATCGTATCCCCAGGCATAACTGGGCCTTCAGTTATCAATTCTTCTACTAAAGCTAAATCAAACTCTTCTAACATAATTTGTACAGGGTCTTCATCATCCTCATCTGTTGGTGCAATTTGGTCAACTGTATTATCTGTATCTGTATTAGGTTCGCCTCCTGCATCGTCTGTTCGGTCATCATTTGGCGTAGAATCATTATCATTATTTATACCATCATCGCTAATTTCTGCGTGGGGTGTTAATTTAACTGCTGTTGTACTTTCATCAATTACTACTTGAATCATCACCATTATCATGCTATCTGGTGCTAATCCACCAATTGGTAATTCATTTCCAGCAGTCAATCCAATCGTAGCCGTGCTATCATTTACGGCCGTCCAACCTTGTGGATTTGTGCTATTTAACGTCACATCTGCTGGTAAATATTGGGTGATTTCAATGGTCTCTGCTGATATTGTTCCTTGGTTAAAAATGGTGACTTTTAAATCTACTGTTTCACCAGCACGCACCATGCTTTCTTGCCCTGGCGCAAGCGTCTCGATTAATGCCAAGTCAAAAATATCGTCTCCTTCTTCTATCACATTAATTACCGCAGAATCATCATCATCTTCGTCCTCATTTTCAGGGTCTTCGTCTGGCGTAGAATCTTCATCTGTTGGTGGCGTATTCGATGAATCATCGTCATCATCTGCTTCGCTAATTTCTGCAAAGTTGACTAAAGTTGTTCCTGTAAAATCAAGGTTTACTTTTAAGGTCATGTATACATTAAAGCTAGTACCTGTTGGTAAGAAACTAATCGGTGTATTAAATCTAGCGGTATCTCCACTTGCTGTCCAATTTCCATCCGCCAAACTCATACCTGTTGGAATGAAGTCCGTAATGCCAATATTATAGGCATCAATCGTTCCTTCATTTGTCACCTTAATTTGATACGTGACCAAATCACCCAATCGAACGGTAGTAGAATCCGTTGCTTTTTCTAAAGCTAAATCAAAAATACCACAAGCATTTTCCGTTAATGGATTGAACACTAAATTAATGCTTACTATCGAATCACAACCACTCACTGCTGTGAAAATCTCTGTTCCATTTGTGTTATTCTCACTATATAGGACACCATTCACCACTACTTCATAATCATCTTCTGCACAACCATTATAAGTAATTTCACTAGTTTTTATTGAATTGAATACTAAATTCACCGTTACCGTAGAATCGCAACCATTCGCCGCTGTTAAAATTTCTGTACCTGTTGGGTTTAATTCATTATATTCAGTCGCTCCAACTGTCACATTAAATCCATCTTCCTCACAACCATGATAAACAACTTCGCCAGTTGCATTTGGCTTAAATACTAAGTTAATCGTAACTGTTGAATCACAACTATTTGCTGCTGTCAAAATTTCTGTACCTATTGGGTTTGATTCATTATATTCAGTTGTTCCAACCGTCACACTATAACCATCATTTTCACAACCTTCATAAGTAACTGTTCCAGTTGTATTTGGCTTAAATACTAAGTTGATCGTTACGACCGAATCACAACTATTGGCAGCCGTTAAAGTCTCTGTGCCTGTTGGATTAGCTTCATTATACGTCGTTGAACCAACAACTACTTCATATCCATCGCTTTCACAACCATCATAAGTAACTGTTCCAGTTGCATTTGGCTTAAATACTAAATTAATCGTTACCGTAGAATCACAGCCATTCGATGCTGTTAAAGTTTCTGTACCTGTTGGGTTCGCTTCATCATAAATCGTTGTCCCAACCGTCACACTATAACCATCATTTTCACAGCCATCATAAGCAACTAAACCTGTTGAATTTGGCTTAAATACTAAGTTAACCGTAACCGTAGAATCACATCCATTTGCCGCTGTTAAGATTTCTGTACCTGTTGGGTTGGTTTCATTATATACGCTTGTACCAACCGTCACATTATAGCCATCATCGGCACAACCATCGTAAGTCACGACATTTGTTTTCTCTGGATTGAATACTAAATTAACCGTTACAATTGAATCGCAACCACTTACAGCCGTTAAGGTTTCTGTACCTGTTGGGTTCTGTTCATTATATTCAGTCGTTCCAACTGTCACATTATAACCATCATCCTCGCAACCATGATAAGTAACCGTCTCCGTTTTTTCAGAATTAAATACTAAGTTAATCGTAACGATAGAGTCACAACCACTCGCTGCCATTAAAGTTTCTGTTCCTGTTGAGTTCGTTTCATTATATACCGTACTACCAACCGTTACACTAAATCCATCATTGAAACAACCATGATAAGTAACTGTCTCCGTTTTTTCTGGATTAAAAACCAAATTAATCGTAACGGTAGAATCACAGCCATTCACGGCTGTCAATGTTTCTGTACCTGTTGGGTTCGACTCATTATAAACCGTTGTACCAACTGTCACATTAAATCCATCTTCCTCACAACCATGATAAACAACTTCGCCAGTTGCATTTGGCTTAAATACTAAGTTAATCGTAACTGTTGAATCACAACTATTTGCTGCTGTTAAAATTTCTGTACCTATTGGGTTTGATTCATTATATTCAGTTGTTCCAACCGTCACACTATAACCATCATTTTCACAACCTTCATAAGTAACTGTTCCAGTTGTATTTGGCTTAAATACTAAGTTAATCGTTACGACCGAATCACAACTATTGGCTGCTATTAAAGTCTCTGTGCCTGTTGGATTTGATTCATTATACGTCGTTGAACCAACAACTACCTCGTATCCATCGCTTTCACAACCATCATAAGTAACTGTTCCAGTTGTATTTGGCTTAAATACTAAGTTAATCGTAACCGTAGAATCACAACCATTTGATGCTGTTAAAATCTCTGTACCTGTTGGGTTTGATTCATTATATTCAGTTGTTCCAACCGTCACACTAAATCCATCATTCTCACAACCATCATAAGTAACCGCCTCCATTGCATTCGGCTTATATACTAAGTTAACTGTAACCGTAGAATCACATCCATTTGCCGCTGTTAAAATTTCTGTACCTGTTGGGTTGGTTTCATTATAAACGCTTGTACCAACCGTCACATTATAGCCATCATCGGCACAACCATCGTAAGTCACGACATTTGTTTTCTCTGGATTGAATACTAAATTAACCGTTACAATTGAATCACAACCGCTTGCAGCCGTTAAGGTTTCTTTGCCTGTTGGATTCGATTCATTATATTGAGTCGCACCAACTGTCACACTATAGCCATCATTTTCACAACCATCATAAGTAACCGTCTCTGTTTTTTCAGGGTTAAATACTAAGTTAATCGTTACAATAGAATCACAGCCACTGACAGCCGTTAAAGTTTCTGTTCCTGTTGAGTTCGTTTCATTATATACCGTACTACCAACCGTTACACTAAATCCATCATTGAAACAACCTTCATAGCTAACAAGTCGAGTCTTTTCTGAATTAAATGCTAAATGGACGGTAACAACGGAATCACAACCGCTTGCAGCCGTTAAGGTTTCTTTGCCTGTTGGATTCGATTCATTATATTGAGTCGCACCAACTGTCACACTATAGCCATCATTTTCACAACCATCATAAACTTCCGTACCTGTAGCAGTTGGTTTGAATACTAGATTAACTGTCACTATGGAATCACAGCCATTAGCAGCTGTTAACGTTTCCATTCCTGTTGTACTCCCTTCATTATAAGTCATTGAGCCGACAACTACGGCATAGCCATCGCCTTCACAACCAACATAAGTCTCTGTGCCTGTAGCAGTTGGCTTGAATACCAAACTAACAGTCACTATAGAATCACATCCATCCGCAGCCGTTAAGGTTTCCATACCAAATGGATTGGCTTCATTATAAGTCATTGAACCAACTACTACCTCATAACCATCTCCTTCACAGCCAGCATAAATTGCTGTACCCGTTTTTGCTGGATTAAAGATTAAATTAACCATCACTACCGAATCACAATCATTAGCAACAGAGAAATTTTCTATTCCTGTTGGATTGGCTTCATTATAAGTCGTTGAACCAACTACTACCTCATAACCATCGCCTTCACAACCCTCGTAAGTTTCTGTTCCTGTGGGTGTTGATTTGTAGACTAAACTAACCGTCACTACGGAATCACAGCCATCGGCAGCCGTTAAAGTTTCCATGCCAAATGGGTTAGCTTGATTATACACGCCTGTTCCAACTGTTACACTATAGCCATCTCCTTGACAGCCATTATAAAATTCTAAGCCAGTAACACCTGTTCTAAATATTAAATTAATTGTCACTATTGAATCACAACCATTCGTTCCTGTCAAAGTCTCCGTACCCGTAGGATTTGCCTCATTATAAGTCGTTGACCCAACTACTACTTCATAGTTATCATTTTGACAACCATTGTATGTTTCTGTACCTGTCGTACTAGGTTTGAATACTAAACCGACCGTTACAATCGAATCACAGCCATTGGCCGCTGTTAGCATTTCCATTCCTCCTGGATTGGCTTCATTATAGGTCGTTGAACCGACTACTACTTCATAACCATCGCCTTGGCAACCATTATATAATTCTATACCGGTCGTATTTGACTTAAAGGCTAAATTTACTGTCACTACCGAATCACAGCCAGTAGCAGAAGTTAAGGTTTCCATACCTGTTGGATTGCCTTCACTATAAGTGGTTGTACCAACGACTACTTCATAACCATCTCCTTGACAGCCATCATATACTTCTGTGCCTATAGCATTTGGTTTGAATACTAGATTAACTGTTACTACAGAATCACATCCATTGGCAGCAGTTAAAGTCTCTGTACCTGTTGGATTTGCCTCATTATAGATATTGGAATTAACGACTACGGAATAGCCATCTCCTTCACAGCCATCATAAACTTCTGTACCTGTTGCATTTGATTTATAGACTAAATTAACGGTCACAACGGAATCACAGCCATTGACAGCTATTAAAGTTTCCATTCCTGTTGGATTGCCTTCATTATAAGTTGTTGTACCAACCACTACTTCATAATCATCTCCTTCACAACCATCGTAAACTTCGATTCCTGTCGTATTTGATTTGTAGACGAAACTAACCGTCACAACAGAATCACAGCCATTGGCAGCCGTTAAGATTTCCATTCCTGATGGATTTGCTTCATTATAAGTCGTTGAACCAATGACTACAGAATAACCATCTCCTTTACAACCGTCATATAACTCTACTCCTGTTGTATTTGGTTTATAGATTAAGCTAATAGTTACGACAGAATCACAGCCATTCGTGGCAGTTAAAGTTTCTGTACCAGTTGGATTCGCTTCATTATAGGTCGTTGAACCGACGACTACTTCATAGCCATCGCCTTGGCAACCATCATATTCTTCTGTACCTGTGGTATTTGTTTTATAAACAAAGCTAACCGTCACTACGGAATCACAACCATTGGCAGCAGTCAATGTCTCCATCCCGCTTGGGTTGGCTTCATTATAAGTCGTTGTACCGATAATTTTTTCGTAACCATCTCCTTGACAACCATCATATAGCTCTAAACCTGTAACAGTTGGTTTATAGACTAAATTAATCGTTACTACAGAATCACAACCATTGGTGGCAGTTATAGTCTCTATACCGGTTGGATTCGCTTCATTATAAGTCGTTGTACCAACTACTATCTCATAGCCATCTCCTTCACAACCATCATAAATTGCTGTACCTGTGGTATTTGTTTTAAAGACTAAACTTATTGTCACGACTGAATCACAACCATCGGCAGCTGTTAAAGTCTCCATACCTGCTGGATTGATTTCATTATAAGTCGTTGACCCAACCACTACAGAATAGCCATCTCCTTCACAGCCATCATATAATTCTGCGCCCGTTTTACTTGGTTTAAATACCAAATTAACGGTCACTACTGAATCACAACCCGTTGCTGAAGTTAATGTTTCTGTTCCTGTTGGGTTCGCTTCATTATAAGTAGTTGTACCAACCACTACAAAATAGCCATCTCCTTCACAACCATCATAGGCTGCTGTACCTGTCGTATTTGGTTTATAAACTAAACCGACCGTTACAATCGAATCACAGCCATTCGATGCAGCCAAAATTTCCATTCCTGTTGGATTCGCTTCATTATAGGTCGTTGAACCAACTACTATTTCATAACCATCTCCTTCACAACCATCATAGGCTTCTGTACCTGTCGTATTTGATTTATAAACTAAACTGACCGTTACAATCGAATCACAACCATTGGCAGCAGCCAACGTTTCCATTCCTGTTGGATTGCCTTCATTATAGGTCGTTGAACCAACTACTATTTCATAACCATCTCCTTCACAACCATCATAGGCTGCTGTGCCTGTGGCATTTGGTTTGTAGACTAAATTTATTGCGACAACCGAATCACAGCCATTAGCAGCAACCAACGTTTCTGAGCCACTTGGATTCGCTTCATTATAGGTCGTTGAACCAACCAATACAGCATAGCCATCTCCTTGACAGCCATCGTAAGTTTCTGTACCTATTGTGTTTGGTTTATAGACTAAATTGATAGTTACTACAGAATCACATCCATTTGATGCAGTTACTGTTTCTGTTCCTGTTGGATTGCTTTCATTATAAGTTGTTGAACCAACGACTACTTCGTAGCCGTCGCCTTCACAACCATCATAAGTTTGATTACCTGTTGTATTTGTTTTATAGACTAAACTGACCGTTACTACAGAATCACAGCCATTAGCTGCTGTTAACATTTCCATGCCCGTTGGATTAGCCTCGTTATAAGTAGTTGAACCAACCACTACCGAATAACCATCTCCTCGACAACCATTATAGATTTCTAATCCTGTTGTAGTTGGAGTAATAACTAAATTCACTATTTTCTCTGCACTACATCCACCTGGTCGAGTATTGGTAGCTACGACTTTATAACTATAGGTTCCTACAGTAGTAGGAAGGTTTGTTAAAGTAGCCGTTATTTGACCAGCAATTACGCCCGTACCTGAATTATTTATTCCATCATTATTAAACCATTGATAAGTTACTGGAATATCATTCGTAACACTTGTGGTTAAATTAGCTGCCATAAAATTTTCTCCTAGACAAATACTTTCATCTGTTAAATTAGCAAGTATAGGGTCTGTACAAGTACAAGTTTTTTCAATTAAATAAATGGTCGTATCTACAAAACAAGTAGTACTAGCATTAAAAATTCTAATGGTATAAGCTTGAGAATCCGTAGGATTGGTTAAATTTTGCACGATTGTATCGGGTAAAGTGCCAATAGTTAAAGCGTTCGTATAATTCGCATTGCCCGTATAAGTTGTTCCAGTTGAATAATTAATTTTATCACCAGTCATCACACTCGTTAAAATCAACATGCCATCAGTATTGGAATCACTACCAAAACAAGTAGTTTGACTAGTGGTCACTACTCCAATTGGGCTTTCACAAGAACAAATATCTGGGTCGGGAATTGTTAATGGCCCTTCTACACAATTTGGTGTTGAATTATCTTCTATATTAATTGTTAAATTACCTGCACCAGATGAACCATTCGTCAATCTAAAAGTAGTTGCTTGTCCATACGGCACATTAACTGCTAATCCTCCTGATAATAGATAAACTGGCCCAGAAGGAGCAGTAACAGTATACGTTCCACCTAAATTTGTACCTGTTGGGTTGAGTTCAAAAGTGGTATAATCATCAGTAGACGTATCACTCTCATTGTCATTACATTGCACATTCGCAATAGCGGCAGTCATACTACAAGTACCTATACAAGTTGCTGGTGCAGTTATCGTTATTGTATCTGTACAATTGGCATCTGCTGAAAAAGCAGCATCAAAAACCAATTGTTGTCCATTGGCAGCTAAACCTGGGATAGTAAAACTAATTGGACTAGCGGAAGGCATAGCAATAGTCAAATAAGTTGTGCCGCCTGATGCAATGATTAAAGTACCTGTTGTCGGTGCATTTACCGTAGATACCGTTCCGCTTAAGGAATACTTATTATCCGAACAAGCCGAAGGCACTAAGTCTAAAGAGACTGCACAAGTTACATTATCACAAGCAACGGGTGCGTTGAAATTGATCGTTGCGGAACAAGTTAAATCATCAGAAAAACTAGCCGTTAAACTACCCGTTGAACCATCTGCTAAAAGGTTGCTAAAGGTATAAGCTTGAGGAGAAGTAAAAGGTGGGGCAAAAGTCATGGTTTCGCCACCTAATGAAATGCTTAAAGTACCTGTTGAAGGTGCATTTGTAAAGCTAATATTCCCCGTTAAATCAAATTTATTATTCGTACAAATACCAGGTGTAGCAGTCATTGTAACGCCACAAGTAACGGGGTCGCAACCAGCAGGGGCAATATAACTCGTATCAAATCTACAGAAGGCATCTGCGGAAAAAATTACGGATAAATCATGTCCACTACCATCCGCAGTCAAGCCTGATAAAGTATATGCTTTAGGAGAAGTAAATGGTGCGGAAAATACTTGTTGGAATGGGCCTACAGAAACGGTCAAAGTCCCAGACGCAGGTGCATCTGAGAAAGTTAAATTTCCAACAACATCATACCTATTATCATTGTTTTCACAAGTACCTACGTCAACCGTTGCACTAACAATACAGGTGCTACTGACCATACAAGGTGCAGGAGCATTAAAATTCATTTGCACTTGACAAGTTGCTGCGTCTGAAAATTCAGAAGTAACGGAATGTAATAAACCATCCGACATTAAATCGGTAATGGAAATTACTTGTGGATTGGTGAAAGGCGCATTAAATGTTTCTTGAGCAACTCCATCTACTAAAATGGTTAAAGTACCTGTAGTTGGTGGCGTGGAAAAAGTAACCGTTCCCGCTAATTCATAACTATTATCTCCAGTATCACAATCATCAGGTGCAAGACTTAAAACCATATTACAAACAGGCGTTGAGCAAACACCAGGATCGATAATTATTAGCGTATCTTTACAAGTATTATCGGTGTTATCGGTGATAATTATTTGAATATCTCCTGCCCCTGCTTCGCCATTTTGCATACGAAATAAAGAATCTACGCCGTATTGCAAACCAGTTGCGGCACTACCATCTTGTTTGGTAATCGTTCCATTATCTGCACTTAACACAAATCCACCACTTAACCTTTCTCCCGTTGTCATTATTTTAAAATCAATATAATCGTCAGTCGCAATGGTTGGACTACCATTGTCATTACAAGCAATTTCTGCCACTAAGGCTACCACCGAACAAGGTGGTGGTGGCACTTCTTTTAACTGAACCGGACAACAGCCGCCTAGTTCGCAAGGCGATGCATCTGCATTAAAATAATATATGCCTGATTCGGTTGCATCAAAATCAATGCTATCCGCACCAACTATTAGCGTATCGTTTCTAAACCATTGTACATTCATCATACCATCGCCTGCACTTAATGTGATAACTTGTGGTTGATAAAATTCTTTGATGATGGAAATACAAAAAGACTGAAAATCGTCTTCATTAGCATCCTCATTATTAGGCGTAGAATCAGGATCTGGTCCACCTCCTGTCATTTGAGATATTTCGGCTTCTAAAGTACCTAATCCGTCTGATGTTTTGGTGATAAAAACTAATAGTATTTCTGATTCTTCACTTGGAACGGTACCTATATTCCAAACATTTGCAGCAAAAGTACCAACAGTAGGCATGGTTTCAACGATTTGAAAACCTGCGCTCAAATTGATAGTCATCTGACTGCCTGTCGCATCTGTTAATCCAGTATTACTAACTTCGTAACGTACTTGAAGCGTATCACCGACACTAATGATGGCGGGACTGGGAGAAGTCTGATATTCTAGTTTTAAATCCGCAGATTGAGCTACTAAATTGCTAGCTACTAGCAGAAAAAGACAAAAAGTTAGTAAATTTTTAATCAAATTGCTCATGACGATTATTTTAAAATGGGGTAGCTTGTGGCTACCATTTCGATGATTTTTTTTGGCAATGTGTGTGTGTTCGAATAAAGTGTTCCCAGAAAAGGAACTTTGCCTTTAATTTTGTGGTGCGTTTGTACTTAGGTAAGTGTTTGTGTTATAGCTTAGGCATTCTTGCCTGAGTAGGTATTGTATGCTATTCAGGCAAAAATATCTAAGCTATGAGAAGTATGTATCGTGATGCTGCTCAGACAAGAATGTCTAAGCTACGGTTACCGATTATTCTTTTAAATTTATAGTGGTAGGGGGACAAATAGGTTTTCGATTAATAATTACTTTCTGAAAAGCAAAAGGACGACAAGTAGGATTGGTGGGAATCGTCCGTAATCCTGCATAGATAAAAGCATCTCTAGTATCTGCTACATCTCCTTCAAACATTCCATTAACGGCAAAAGGTTGCCAAGTGGCGATACCCGCTACAACGGGGATAGTTTGTATATAATACAAATCAAAATCATCATAAATAAGCTCGAGGTCTGTTACTTCTTCATACATGATCGCCACGTCAATGGAGTCAATACTCAAATCGGAGACCGTAATTGCTATAGATTCTGGCAAACTGCCATAACAACAAGTTTGTACTGCTTGAGCAATATCAAGCGTTGGACATGGCCCACAATCATCTTTTATTTCTACTGCTACAGCTTGTTGGGTCACACAACCTTCGGCATTGGTGACATCTACGGTAAATGACTGATTCCCCATAACGGTAGGGGTATAAGTGACATCTGCACCTGTGGCACCATTACTCCAATTGTATGCAACACCACCAATTGCGCCAATCTCTAAAGTGCCATTTAGACAGGCGGCTGGAGGAGCAAACATATAAACGGATGGTTTTCCATTAACAATTATTTCCATCGTTTCTTCTATTGGAATAGTACAACCAGGGGTGGTTACGGTCACGGTATAAGTTGTAGTGGCTAGTGGAGCCACATTAATAGTAGCAGTTGTTTCGCCTGTACTCCAAGTATAATTTCCTCCATTTGTAACCGTCAAATTCGTATTTTCTTCTGCACAAAGGATCGTATCTACTGCGGTTAAAATAGGGTCTAAAATACCCGTCTTAATCGTCAATTCAAAACCACAACCACTATCGGTTGGTCTATTTTTATACAAGGCGGTTAAGGTATAAGTGCCAGCCTCCATCGCTGCATAAGAATTCGCAGTTGCATCTGGGATAGCGGCTCCATTAAAAAACCATTGTACATTGGTATATTCAGGGTCAACGGATAAAGTGTAAGATTCACCTGGGCATATTTCCACAGGTACACTTACACAGGCTCGATCCATATCGTCTTCTTTTTCTTCTTGATTGCTCGGTGTAGAATCCTTATCACCTTCATTGACATTGGAAATTTCTGCGGTATTATAAAAAAGACCGACCGCCGTAACCGTAGCCGTAATTGTTAAAGTAACTTCTTCATTGATGGCTAAATCACCAATTGTCCATACACCTGCTGTATAATTACCTTTAGTTGCAGAAGCACCAACCAGCGATAAAGCTGCATTTAGCGGTTCATCTACCGTAACGCCTGTAGCATCTAAAGTGCCTTCATTCTTGACGGTAAGGGTATAAGTAACATTACTATTTAAAGCTACTTGATTCCTATCAATATCCTTTGTCAATTTTAAGTCGGGAATGACGCTACAATCTCTGATATTTAATTCTAATTCTGCGAAAGGCCGACAAGCTGCATTCGGTGGAGTTGGTGATATAATCGCATATAAAAAGACCGTTTCTGCACTTGCACCAATTACGGGTGTATAGGAAATCTTATTATCTACAATTGTTGTCGTAGCTAAAGTCGTTCCGCCTGTATACATATCCGTACCTGTTTGTTTGGTCGGAAAAGAAACAATCGCAAGTTGGTCACCAGGTTCTGGACTATTAAACATAGGCTGTGCAAACGAGGAAAAAAAAATCCCCGTATTTTTGAGTTATGCAACTAACAGAAAAAACAGGGAAAGCGTCCAAAGGACAAACTAAAGTTACGTCAAATAAGTGGAAAGAAAAAGCCATAG
>Ga0208544_10000266_pt1 | contig 42626 bp, 37 predicted proteins | sample DEB08_DNA_9_FD_184526 | JGI IMG/M metagenome (GOLD analysis project Ga0208544, IMG submission 184526) | Aqueous microbial communities from the Delaware River and Bay under freshwater to marine salinity gradient to study organic matter... | ecosystem: Environmental > Aquatic > Marine > Coastal ... | reverse complement strand
AAGTCAGCCTTTGCCTGGGTTAAAAATATTGACCCGTGCATCCGAAAAATTTAAAATTCTCCTCCTTGCTTTTGATGTATTTATGTCAAAGAACTATGCTTTTTAAAAAGATGTGGGGTGTCAATAGGTTTATTACCACTTGCCAGTTAAATTTAAACTAGCAGAAGATGCTAAGCCTGTTAAGAAAGAAGCATCAAAAATTCCAACAAAGACTGCTAGTGGAGAAGAAATTTTTAAAGTAGTAGAAGAGATGCCGCTTTTCCCTGGATGTGATGAAACGGAAGCATATAGTGAAACATTAAGAAATTGTGCCAATAAAAAAATGTTGGAGTTTATCTACAATAATGTCAAATATCCAGAAACTGCTAGAAAAGAAGGCATTGAAGGAGTGGCTGTCATCCGATTTGTAATAGAAAAGGATGGAGCAATTAGCGGTGCGGAGGTTTTAAGAAACCCAGGCGGTGGAACTGGAGAGGAAGCGTTAAAAGTGGTTAATCTAATGGCAGAGAAAGGAATTAAGTGGAAACCTGGTCGTCAAAAAGGACAAGCAGTAAATGTCAACTTTAATTTGCCTATAAAATTCAAATTGTCGGAGGAAGCTAAAGAAGCGGTGGCAAAAATTAAAGCACAAGAAAAGGCAAAAGAAAAACCAAAGGATTTATTAAAAAGAGGTTTGCCAGCAGAAAATGTTACGCTTCAACTAGGTAAAAACACCTTAATTTTAAATGCTTTCCCAAATCCTGCTAGAGAAAAATTAAGTATCACTTTAGAAGGTAAAGCAAAGAATATTTTAGTCACCGTTTTTGACGTAACGGGCAAAGAATATTTCAGGGATAAAATCCAAGCATTTGATGGTTCTTACTATAAAACAATTGATTTAAAAGATGCACCAGCTGGTACTTTAATTGTCAACGTAAGACATAAAGGAAAGGATTATCAGCAAAAAGTCATAGTGCAATAAACCCAAGTATAAATTCTAAGAAATCACCCGATTAATATTTTAAAAGAAAGCTGAATCTCCTATTTGGATGGTTCAGCTTTCCTATTTGTGTATCGAAAGCCTTCACTTAACTTATCATTCAGCAACCTATCTCTTTTTAATCCGTTTTCTTTGCTAGTTTTACGCTCTTATTTCTTGGTTCTTCAGAAAACGTGCACTATGAATACAGCAGTCATCAATTTTTTTAAATTTCTACTCTTCCTAAGTGTTGGGTTGGTCATTCTCTATTTGGTTTACCAAAATCAGAATACGGCTTACTTAGCACAATGTGCGACGGATGGCATACCAGCAGCAGATTGTAGTCTGATTCAAAAAGTAATTGAGGACTTTAAAGGATTAAATTATTTTTGGGTTTTAGGGGTATTTGTAGCCTATACTTTTAGTAATATGATGCGTGCTTTGCGCTGGAATATGTTATTAAAATCGCTTGGGAGAACACCTCGAACCATTAATTCATTTTTAACCATCATGTTGGCACTATTTGCCAACCTTGGCTTACCAAGATTAGGAGAGGTACTAAGACCTGTCACCTTAGCACGTTATGAAAAAATGCCCGTGGAAAAGGTACTCGGAACTATAGTCGTCGATAGAACGCTAGATGTTTTATCTTTATTAATTTTAATTGGTATCGCTTTTTTACTAGAATTTGACCGCCTTTGGGGCTATTTAAGCGAGAATATGGTCAATAATGGAGAAGGAGGGCTATTATCTAATCCTATCATTTTAGGGCTAGGAGGGTTCGGTGTTCTCAGTCTTATTTTGCTTTTCGTTTTTAGGAATAAAATACAACAATCAGCATTGTTCAAAAAATTTGTCAATCTATTGAAGGGTTTTTGGGATGGGATTATGTCTATCCGAAATTTAGAAAACCCTCCGCTTTTTATCTTTTATAGCATCATGATTTGGGTCGCTTATTACCTCATGTTTTACATGTATTTACCTGCTTTTAGTCCGACTGCTCATCTTGGATTTACCGTTGCCCTAATGATTTTTGTTTTTGGTACTTTTGGTATTGTAATTCCCTCTCCTGGTGGTATGGGATCTTATCATTTTTTAGTAATGGCTGCCTTAGCTTTATATGGCGTTACTGGAAGTGATGCTTTTTCTTTTGCTAATTTCTCCTTTTTTGCCACACATATTTGTAATATTGTTTTGGGTTTAGTCGCCGTCATTTTCTTACCGACTATTAACAAAAATTATCACCCTGTTCCGATTGAGTAGGGACTCATTAATCGCTGATTTACAAAGATGTTAGATTTTATACAAGCAAAAATACTTAACCGAAAGACGCTTTCAGCAACATTGGCTCGATGGGAATTACATAGTCAAAAAATAGTTTTTACTAATGGTTGTTTTGACCTGTTGCATTATGGTCATCTCCATTATTTGGCAGCTGCCAAAGCATTAGGAGATAAATTAATTATTGGTATCAATTCCGCTAATTCTGTTAAAAAATTAAAAGGACCACACCGACCAATCAATAACGACTTAACTCGTTATCATTTATTAGCCGCCTTATCTTTTGTAGATGCCGTCATTGAATTTGACGCAGGTACGCCTTATGAATTAATAAAAATGATTCAACCCGCTGTTTTAGTAAAAGGAGGAGATTGGCAACCCGAGCAGATTGTCGGTACAGATTTAGTATTGGCGAATGGAGGCGTTGTAAAAAGCTTGCCTTTTGTTAAAGGCTATTCGACAACAAATATTGAACGAAAAATTAGAGGTTTAGACGGTTAGCATAATAGTCATAAAATGACAAAATCCGTTGTTTTAATAGTCAGAGGAAATAATTAAAACAAAGCATAATAATAAAAGTACCTTCTTTTTCTTTCTTTAATGGATGCTATCCTTCTTCCCCCCGTTTTATCCGTTCCACTTTAATCTTAAAAACCAAAACGGAGTTTGCTGGAATAGCTGTATTTTCTTCATAAATAGCTCTAGGGCCATAAGCAAATTTAGATGGAATTAATAAAATACCTTCGCTACCTTCGGCAAAATAAGTAAGTCCTTCGTCCCAACCTTTAATTACTTTTCTTTTGCCTAATAAAAATTTATAAGTTTCTTTTGCCTTGGTCGCATCGAACGGTTTACCATCTAAAAGTATCCCTTCATAAGTAACTTCCAATTCATCCCCAGCTTTTGCCTTTGCGCCTTTGCCTTCTTTGGTAATAATATAACTTAAGCCAGAAGCTGTTCTTTTCGTTCTTAACTTATTTTCCAAGGCATATTCTTGAATTAGCTTTTTGTCAGTTCTAAATTGGGCTTCAATTCCTGCTTCATAAGCTGCTTGTTCTTTGCGTTCCAAGTCCTCCATATAAGCATCATATTCTTGTTCGGATAAAATTTTCAAGACTTCTACCTCAAATTGTAGCGGCGCATTAGGCGGTACTTCTTGTCCTGCCCCACGCTTTCCATAAGCTAAATTTGGTGGAATATAAATCGTGCCTTTACTACCTAACGGAAAAGATCGAATTCCCAAATCCCATCCTCTGATAACTTGACGATACCCTATTTGGAAAACAAATGGGTCGCTTGGGTCAGATTCCTGAAAAACCTTTCCATCTAATAATTTCCCTTTAAAATTTAGGGCTAAATAATCGCCTACTTTTAGTTTTCTTCCTGTTCCCTGTTCTGTAATCGTATAATACAAGCCATAATCTGTTGCTTCCGCAGCAATATTCTGGGCTGCCAAATACGTTTCAAGGTCAACTATTGACGGCTCTTCTTGAGCAAAGACACTCGTTGTCAAACAGAAAGAAAATAAAATTGATAGAATTATGTGGTTAAATTTCATAGTATCGGTCTGAATGGTTTATTTTATAAAACAGTACGCTTCTTAAAACGATTATTCACAATCAAAAGTACAACTCCAATGAAAAATTTATATCTTCTAGCAAGTCTCTTATTGTGTTTAATTGCTTGCCAAGAAAAGAATACGCCAAAAGATATTACTAAACAAACTAATATCCCCAAAATTGATACCATTTCTTATGAATTGATAAGTATTAGCAAAGAATTTGGCGATTGCGAGGGAGAAACCGACAAGTGTATTACCGCAACCGTAAAATATGTTGCTGTAAATGGAAACCAACCAATAGCACACCAGCTTATTAATACCAGTGTAGAAAAAATGATAAAAGGGAATGCACCAACGATAACCGCTTCTTTAGATAGTTTTATCACAGAAGCTAAAAACTTTTTTGAAGAATTTCCTGATGTCCCAACTGGTTATGGGTTGGAAATCGAACAATCGGTTTTATTGAATACGCCCACCATATTGACCATTGAGGCATTCAATTATGCATTTACAGGCGGCGCACACGGCAATTATGGAACGGTCTATTATAATTTTGATGCCATTACTGGACAAGTCATCGACTTAAAAGATATTTTAGTGGCAGATTATGCCGTTTCCTTAAAAAAAATTGCAGAACCTATTTTCAAAAAAAACTACTTGGAAGAAGGCATGACAAACTATTCGGACGCAGGATTTTATTTTGAAAACGATGTATTTAAAATGACGGATAATTTTGCCATCACTAAAGAAGGCTTAAAATTTCTGTACAATCCGTATGAAGTCGCCCCTTATGCTTTAGGTCAACAGGAAATAGTTATTCCATTTGCCTCCTTGAAAGATTTGATACTGCCTAATGGTTTATTAGAAAAAATGATCCCCCAGTAATATGAATTTAAATTAAAATTGAAAATATTAAATTTAAAATCTACTGATTATAACGTTTTGCATTGACTATAAAATATCCCTTTAGGGATAATATGTCGGTAGCATTAGTATTAATTTCAATAAAAATGTGCCGTCAGGTACATTATGTGGTACATATCGTACCTAACGGCACGACGAATTTTGCCCAATTGAATATTTTCTACCAACATTTTGTCCCGCTGGGACAGTTTCGCCTCAAAATGTTACAATTAGAAAATCTAAAAATGAGCTCAACTAAAAAAGCCCTTGATGAACGTAATCACCAAGGGCTTTTTTTATTTATAATCAGTTAATCAATAATTAATCAACTAAGCTTAAAACAAACTTTCAATTATATTTTCCTCCGTAATCCCTTCTGCCTCTGCCTTATAATTCCGAACAATTCTATGTCGTAAAACATATTTTGCAATGGCTTGGACATCCTCAATATCAGGAGAATATTTTCCACTAATGGCTGCATGACACTTCGCCCCCAATACTAAGTATTGAGAAGCTCTAGGACCTGCACCCCAAGAAATATAGTTATTGACTTTATCCGTTGCCATCTTTGTCCCTGGACGAGTTTTTGAGGCTAAGGCTACTGCGTATTCTAAAACGTTATCTGCGATAGGAATTTTACGAATTAATGCCTGATAAAATAAAATTTGCTCGGCAGTAACTATATTATTCAACGTATATTTTTCAATCGATGTTGTTGCTTTTACCACTTGAATTTCTTCTTCATAAGAAGGATAATCCAAAGGAATATTGAACATAAAACGGTCTAATTGAGCTTCTGGTAAAGGATATGTTCCTTCTTGCTCAATTGGGTTTTGCGTTGCCAATACAAAGAACGGCGAAGGCAATTTATGTCTAACCCCGCTCACGGTTACCGAACGTTCCTGCATTGCCTCCAATAAAGCTGCTTGCGTTTTAGGAGGTGTCCGGTTAATCTCATCCGCTAGGACGATATTTGCAAATAAAGGTCCCTTATTAAATTTAAAATGACGAGCTTCATCTAAAATTTCAGACCCCGTAATATCCGAAGGCATTAAATCTGGAGTAAACTGAACTCTCTTAAAGTCTAAGTCTAATACCTGGGCAATCGTACTTACTAAAAGTGTTTTTGCTAAACCGGGTACACCGACTAATAAACTGTGTCCATTACTAAATAAAGAGATAATAACGGTCTGAACGACCTCATCTTGCCCAATAATTACTTTCCCAATTTCTTTTTTCAGGTCTCTATAAGATTGTGCTAAGGCATCTACTGCTTGTACGTCTGATTTATTTGCTGTTGCTGTCGCCATCGAGTGAATCGTAAATTTAAGGGATGTAAAAATTAGTGACTTTGTCTGGTGTCACTATTCAATTGATTTTTAACAAGTTAAAAATAGAATTTTTAACAAAATTATTGTGTAAAATCTTCCTAATTTAACAAAAGTGTAACGTCGAGAAGACCTTCTTTGTTTCGGATACCTATTGGTAGAACAGAGATTAGTAACCATTTCTTGAATAGATTAGGTACTTAGCACATTTTTAAAACGAATAAATTGTTAATATTTTGAAATATCGATAATTTTTAATTGTCAACTTAAATTTCAATTTCAATGGCAATTTCAATATGCTCTATTCTTTTTACAATCAACTAGTCCAAAAATTAAGCCGACCTTGTATCATTCTAATAAAGAAGGGTAGATTACTTAAAATTAGGCGGCTATGGAAATGTCGGCTGCCATAGACTTGTGCAAGGCGGTTGTTTTCCACAGCCGCCTTGTTTCTACCGCTTCCCCTAAACATTAAAAAAATACCGACCTTTATTCTTTCGGACAATCCCAAACCATTTCACTAATGTCATATTTTTCTTTTTGATAAGAATAATGCCACCATTCTGTTCGGATAGGGCGTAAATTAAAGTTTACCATTAATTCTTTTAATAATTTTCGATTCGCTACAATTTTTGGAGAATGATTGGTAAAAGTATGATGCGCTTCCTTTCCAAAAAAATCATACGCAGTGCCCATATCTAACTCCTGCCCATTTTTATCTACTATCGTTAAATCAATTGCTGCTCCTCGATTATGCATCGACCCTTTCCAAGGTGGGGTCACATAATTGGCATTCGGTACTTTTTTCCATAACAGTTCTTGAATTGGTTTAGGTCGATAACAATCAAATAATTTAAGTCCTAATTGTTTTTGCTGCAATTCCTGATGAGCCGCTATAATTAATTGAGCGACTGCTGGCCTCAAAAAACAACGGCCACAATTATACATTTTCATTTGTACAAAATTATCGACCGTCGCATATTTTAAATCTAATAAAATGGTGGTATCCAACAAACCTATATCTGTCCAAGCTGTTGTATCGTAATCAAAAACAATCGCTTTTTCTGCCTTTTTTTCTTTTATTGGCAAAGAATTGATAGGTTTGTTACAGGAAGACTCATTTTTACAATGACTGAAAAGTAATAAGCAAAAAAGCAAAATAGACCATTTAAATAATGACATAACTAAAGTTGAGTTGTCTACTAAAAAATTGATACAATAAATTGATATGAAAAATTACCTACTCTCTCTTATAGCACTATTTGCCATTGTTAGTTGTCAATCACCGACTACTACACCAACGCCAACAAGTGCTATTACAGTCCCACAACGAACCGTAAAATTAGCAAAAGACCGCTATAATGTAGCATTCCTAATTATGGACGGGGTGTATAATACAGAATTAACTGCACCTTATGATATTTTTCAACACACCATCTTTAGAGATAGTATTAAGGCTATGAATACTTTTTTGGTTGCCAATACATTAAATCCAATTACCAGTTTTGAAGGCATTCGACTGCTACCAGATTTTAACTATTTGAAAGACAACTTACCTCAAATAGATATTTTAGTCGTGCCAAGTGCAGAACATCATTTGGATACTGATTTGGAAGATGAAGCCATGTTGAATTTTGTCCGAAAAGTTGATAAAACAGCGAAGTATATGACTTCTCATTGTGATGGTGCTTTTGTCTTAGCCAAAGCTGGTATTTTAGATAATTCTGTTTCAACCACTTTTCCGAGCGATATTGGCAAGTACAAAGAAATGTTTCCGCATTTAGATATTCGGTCAGACGTATTCTTTGTGCATGATGGCAAATATATTACTTCCGCTGGTGGTGCTAAATCTTTTGAAGCTACTTTATATGTAGCAGAAATTATGTACGGAAAAAAAATAGCCCAAAGCTTGGCAGCTGGCTTAGTTATTGATTGGCAGATGGAAGAAGTACCAAAAATCGTTATTGAGAAATAGGCGCTCAATAGCTAACGAATAAGCGTTGTAGACCTCCAAGCGTTTTCAAGATCTTGGAGTGTCTAAATAGATCCACTTCGCAACAGCATTTTTTTGCCGTAATTAAGACAATTTTATCCCATCTTTTTGTAAAAAAAGTCACTTTTGTCGGATAACGTGTAGTTCCAAGCCTTCAAACATATATTAAAATCTGTAGTTTATTCCTACTTTTGGTATCCATACCCCACACTAATCCGTTGATACTAATACAATCTCATTCATTTTAAGGACAATGCACGTAGTTTTCAGATTAAACGCTATAGCTAAAGCTGGTTACTACTACTGCAAACTACCTACTGAAAGTCATCATCTAATATAAATTCATACAACAAATGAATAAAAAAATCTACTTACTACTCGTTAGTTTATTCCTTTTCACGACTGTTTTCGGGCAACATGAAAAAGCAATCAGTTCTGCCAAACAATTTCTAAAAGAAAATATAACCAATTGGCAATTGACGGAGGCAGATATTTCGGATATTTCCATTGAGAGTATCCTTACTAGCAAACATAATGGCGTCACGCATATTTATTTCAACCAACAATATCAAGGGATTAAAATATTTAATGCTTTAAGTACAGTTAATGTATTGCCAAATGGAGAAATCTTGCAAGCAAGCAATCGTTTTTTGCCTAAAATAGCGACGCTAGTTAATACTACGCAAACTAGGATTAATCCAGAAGTTGCTATCCGAAGTGCAGCACTACATTTAGAAATAAAAGAAGTCGCGAATTTAACGAATAAAGTAAGCGAAGGTAGAAATAAAACCATTTATAAGAATACAAATATTTCTAATTCGAATATTGCAGTTGAACCCATTTATCAATTAATGGCAGATGGCAAACTACATTTGGCTTGGCAATTGGCGATTGATATGACGCAAAAGTCAGATTACTGGAATGTCCGAGTGGATGCGCAAACAGGAGAAATAATTAGTAAAAATAATTGGACAACCCATTGTTCTATTGGTATACATGAACATAAGCAAGGTTGTGGATTTTTAGAACGAGAAAATAATCTTTTAAAATCGGTCCAGACAATAACAGAAGCAGTGCCAACGGTAGATGGCAGTAGTTATAATGTTTATGCATTACCTATAGAAAGTCCATTACATGGCAATCGGAGTACGGTCAATGAACCTGCTCACCCTACTGCTTCTCCTTTTGGTTGGCATGATACTAATGGGCAAGCAGGAGCAGAATATACGATTACAAGAGGGAATAATGCTCATGCTTATGCAGATATAGGTAATGATAATAATTCTATTGGAAATGAACCAGATGGAGGGGATGATTTAGTTTTTAATTATCCAATACTTGAAGGAGGAGAACCAGACACCAATAGAAATGCAGCAACTACACAGTTGTTTTATATGTCGAATATGATGCATGACATCTTTTATACTTATGGCTTTGATGAGCAAGCAGGTAATTTTCAAGATACCAATTATGATTTCCCTGTTGGTGATGGCGATTATGTCAGGGCAGAAGCCCAAGATGGATATACTGAGGCCTTAGCCAATAATCCTTCATTTATCGGAAATGCTACTTTTGCAACACCTAATGATGGGTCTCGCCCTAGGATGGAGATGTTTGTTTGGGGTAGAGGTGGAGGAAGATTGGTACAAGTAACCGCACCTGCAGAAGCAGCAAGTGCTTATGAAGTAGCAAGGGCTGATTTTGGTACAGAAGTGGAAGATTTAACAGCTCCTATTATTGGACAAGCTGCCATTGTCGATGATGGTTCTTTTAGCAATCCAAGTTTGGGTTGTAATCCCCTAATCAATGTCGATGAAATTAATGGAAAAATCGCCATTATTGATAGAGGAACTTGTTTCTTTTCAGAAAAGGCAACCAATGCTAGAGATGCAGGTGCACTCGCTGTGCTAATTTGTAATTTTGAGGACGCTTTACAACCAATGGGGGCAGCACCTACTTTTCAAGGACCTTTAGACATTCCAGTATTAGGCCTAAGAAGAAATGATTGTCAGGTATTAAAAACCTTAATAAATCAAGGCTTAGAATTAACCATAGCAAATCCGCCTGCTATCGGACCAGACTTTTTAGATGGAGATTTTGATAATGGTATTATTGCCCATGAATATGGTCATGGTATCTCAAATAGATTAACAGGAGGTCGTACAAACACCAGTTGTTTATTCAATGATGATGCAATGGGAGAAGGCTGGAGTGACTTTTTCACTTTAGTGACTACCGTAACTTCAGGAGACACGGGAGAAAGAAAAAGAGGCATTGGTACTTATGCCTTACGGCAAGAAATAAATTCTCAAGGCATTAGAACTTTCCCTTATTCAACAGATATAGCCATTTCTCCTTATACTTATAGAGATATTATAAGTACTAGTACTGCCCCACATCCAGTAGGTGCGGTTTGGACAGCCATGCTTTGGGATTTATATTGGGCAATGTCTGATAAATATGGCTGGAAAGAGGGCTTCTTAAATGGAGAAGGTGGAAACCATCAAGCGATTCAGTTAGTGATGGATGGTTTAAAAATACAGCCTTGTCGTCCAGGATTTATAGATGGTAGAGATGCTATTTTAGCCGCAGATAGAGCGAATAACGGCGGGGCTAATGAATGTTTAATTTGGGAAGTTTTTGCTAGAAGAGGTTTAGGATTTAGTGCGACACAAGGAGATGTACAAGATAGAAATGATGCAATCGAAGCTTTTGACCTTCCTCCAGCTTGTACGAAGGAATTGGTACTAATCAAATCAGCTCCTAAAGATATCAGTGCAGGAGACGATATTGAATATACCTTAACCTTAACCAATAATAAAGCCGAGGGAGTAACCAATCTTGTTATCGTTGATAACTTACCAGCAGGCTTAACTTTTAAATCCGCTTCTATGTCTGCTACGGTAGGTGGCGGAACGATTCGATTTGACCTACCAGAATTAGCCAGTGGAGCAGAAATGATGGTTACTTATATCGCAACAACAGACCAAGCGCAAGGCTCTACTCGCCAATTTTTTGATGATATGGAAGATGGAGATGCTTTTTGGTTAATTATCAATGAAGAAAACACCAATTTATTTGGCTTGCAAGATGTTTTTGTAAAGAGTGGTGAAAATGCTTGGCATGTTCCTAATCCAGCAGAAGATGATGAAGATAGTGAGCAATTTTTACAGTTGGACGAAGAAATATTAGTAACAGGAAACCAACCTACTTTACGATTTTTTCACCAGTATAGTATCGACGAAGGCACTGCTGGTGGATTAGTAGAAATTTCAACTGATGGTGGTGCTATATGGACAGATTTGGGTCCTTATTTTATCAGAAATGGATATGTTCGCCCTGTAACTTATACAACCTTTGCAACCGTTGACTTGAATGCCTTTTCAGGTACAAATGGAGCATTTGAAGCTTCTTATGTAGATTTAAGTGCTTTTATGGGAGAACGAGTAACTATCCGTTTTCGATTTGGCAGTCTAAGATATATTAATGAAAATATACCAAATAAAATGTACGATGGCTGGTTTATTGATGATGTAGAATTTATGGATTTGCAACGCTATCAAAGTGAAGCTTGTGCCACTACTGCTGAAGGCGATAATGTATGTGCTATGGCAGCAGCAGGAGGTACTCTTGTAGAAGTCGGTGGTTTGAATACAAGTACACAAGACTTAGAAGATTTAGGTTTACAATTTGAAGTATTTCCTAATCCAGCAGGAGATTATATCAATATCAGTTTGAGAAACGAAGCCACGAAAGATGGCGTGTTGAGCTTGTATAATATGAGTGGACAGACTTTATTACAGCAATCTATTACGATTAATCAATCTACTCAAGTACTTCCGCTAAATGTAGAAGCCATAGCAGCAGGTTTCTATTTTGTCAAAGTGCAGACGAATGAAGGAATTGCTGTAAGAAAGATTATTTTAGAATAGTCAAAGAAAAAACTCTTTTGGAAAAGGGCTGTTTGCATTGGTGAACAGCCCTTTTTTAGTATAGGAAACTTCAGTTCCTCAAAAAAGGAGCATACTATTTTGCATTAAAAATCAATCAGCATGAAAAATACCTTTTGGTTAATCCTTTCTAGCCTTTTCTTATTAATGGCTTGTGATGATGCCACTCAAAAAGAAACCACTTTTGCTATTATCAATCCATCGACCACAAACACTAGTACTATTCCAGCAACTAAACTAGCAGATTACTGGTATCAAGGTAAAGCAGAAATTAACAGTTATGATTTAGAGCAAGCAAGATATAGCGATGTCCATCCAGGAGAGGCAGTTTTAGTCTTTGTCTCTGAGGACTTTCTGACAGATAAGCAGGTGAAGAATGATAATTATACCAACAAAAATTCTACCTCAATTTTAAAGAATAACTTTTTGCGAAAATTTACAACTGGCATTTATGATTATTCTATTATGACTTCTGTGTTTACACCTGCCGATACTAAGCAATTTCCCAGAACAACTAAAGTGACCATTTCTTCGCAAGATTGGTGTGGGCAAAGCTTTATGCAAATTAATCAGCAAAAAAATAAATACAAAGTCGAGTTGCGTTCTTATTTTGAAAGTGAAGGAGATAAAGATTTTACGATGGATGGCGAGCTTTTAGAGGATGAAATTTTTAATAGAATTCGGATGAATCCTGATGCTTTACCAACTGGAAAAACGCAACTCATTCCTTCTGCTACGATTGTTCGTTTAATGCATTTGGAAATGCAATCAATGACTGCCACGATTACGAAAAAGGCATATAACGGAACTGATTTTAAAGGCGATAATTTGGTAGCTTATGAAATTGAATATCCTGCATTAAAAAGAAAGTTATCCATTGTTTATCAAAAAGAAGCGCCTTATATTATCGAGGGTTGGACGGATAAATACATGGCACTTTCTCAACAACCATTATCCACGAAAGCTACTAGAAAGAAGACTGTTTTAAGTCCTTATTGGCAACAAAATGGGGCAAAGGATGTGGTATTGCGAAAAGATTTAGGGTTGACTACTTTTGAATAAATCGTCTTGTAGTGCCAAGCTCCGCTTGGTATATGTTTAGAATGAGACGAAACAGAGCTCGGTGCTACAAAAAAATTAAAAACATGCACTTAGGAATAGACTATGGCGCAAAACTAGCAGGGACAACGGCTATTTGCTATGAACAAGCAGGGCAGTTAAATATCCAACAAAGCGAAAAGAAAAAAGACGCAGACAAATTTATTCAAGCAACGATTGACACGCTAAAACCTACAACTGTTTTTATAGATGCACCATTAAGTTTACCACTCGCCTATTTCGGAGAAGGTGATAATTATTTTTATAGAGATTGCGATAAAGTTTTAAAAGGGATGTCGCCAATGTTTTTAGGTGGACTTACTGCAAGAGCAATTAAATTAGCTAAACCTTATGAGAAAATAGGTATTCCATTCTATGAAACCTACCCTGCCCAAATTGTCAAACATTATTTAGTAGCTATTACCGAAGGCTATAAAAAACAGAAAGAATTTTTAGCTGATTTTTGTAATATTTTGGAACAGCAATTACCTTATCAATTAGCAGCGTTGCCTACGAACTGGCATCAAGTAGATAGTGTTTTAGCTTGGTGGGCGGGTTGGCGCTATGAAAATGGCGACGTGAAAATTTATGGTCAAGAAAAAGAAGGACTGATTTATGTTTGAAGGATTATCTCATAAACTCATTTTTCTCATAACCTCATTCCCTCACAAAACTATCTTTTAGCAATCTTATTATGTGTAATCTGTTTTTGCCGAGAACATTTATGCCGACCTTCACTAAAGGTTCGCTTTTTAGCATGTTTAGTTGACCTGCCTTGGACTCTTGCTCGCCACATCTTAAAGCTACTCTTTTTCATTTCTTGCCGCATTAAAGCAATCACCTCTTTCTCAGGCAAACTAAATTGAAAGGCAATTGCATCAAAAGGTGTGCGGTCTTCCCAAGCCATTTCTATAATACGGTCAACATCTTGGTCATCTAAATTATATTGTTCTTTTACACTCATAGCACTTAAACAGCAACATTGCACTTATGTTGAGTAAATATTCAATTTTGACATTGACATAATCCTTAAAGTTGAACTTAAAATAAAAAATCCCCCTGCTGATACATTTATCAGCAGAGGAACACTTTCTAATCCATCGAAGATTTTATATTTTTTGAAGAGTGGCTATCAAAACCAGAGAATAGAAGCTTTTGTCAGATTTATAATTATTTAGTTACAACCTATCATTAGCCCCTATACCCCTTCTCTCTATTTTTTGATTAGTTACCACCTGGTCTGCCACCTGGTCCTCCATTTCCTCTGCCATCTCTTTTGCCGCTCTCTCCTTCACAACTTTCTTTTAAAGCAGCTACTGCTTCCTCATTTTCTACAGTTACAGTCGTACCATCTGCTAATTCTACATCAAAAGGAAATGCGATAGTTGGTCTTTCCTCCCTATCAGGATTCGCTTCCTTATAAGCACTCTTCGCTGCTTTGGCTGCGGCTTTATCCGCTACTTCAACTGCACTTCCATCAGGAAAATTAATCGTAATTGGGAAGACTGGTGCAAAACACTTGCCTCCTCTTCCGCCTCGGTCTCCTTTGCCGCCTCTTTCTCCACAAGTTTCTTTTAACGCTGCTAAGTCTTCTTCGCTTGCAATGGTTACGATAGAACTATCTCTTAATTGTACATCGAAAGGCATGGCAATTGTAGGTCTGCCTTCAGCATCTGGATTTGCTTCTTTATAAGCATCCTTTGCCACCTTTGCTGCTGCTTTATCTGCTACTTCAACTGCACTTCCATCAGGAAAATTAATGGTGAATGGGAAAACTGGCTTGAAACATTTTCCGCCTCGACCACCTCGATTGCCTTTACCACCTCTTTCTCCACAAGTTTCTTTTAACGCTGCTAAGTCTTCTTCGCTTGCAATGGTTACGATAGAACTATCTCTTAATTGCACATCGAAAGGCATATTAAGCGTTGGTCTGCCTTCTGTATCTGGATTTGCTGTTTTGTAAGCATCCTTCGCTGCTTTGGCTGCTGCTTTATCTGCCACTTCTGCGGAACTTCCATCAGGGAAATTAATAGTAATTGGGAAGACTGGTGTAAAACATTTTCCACCACGCATGCCTTTTCCTTTCATGCCTTTTTGTCCACCTTCTCGGTTCTCTGCTTGTTGAGTAAAGTTTTCAGTTGTTAAGTCGTCTAAATTTTCTTTTTGACAAGAAGTCATTACAAAAACCAGGGCAAAAGCGAATAAGGTGCTAATTTTGAAGATTCTGTTCAACATAATTTTTTAATTTTTTTAATAATTTAGTAATTAAAATGCGTGGGAAATGAAAGTCGGTGATTTCTTAAAAGCGTTTTCAACCTTATTTCAAAAAATCAGTCGGGCATACTATTTGAAATTTAAGGTTGAAAATAATTTCTTTTGTTTTTCATTTCCTCACTTACACCCCAATAAGTCAGGGCTTTTTGTTTTGTACTCAAAAAAATTAAAAAATTTTAAAAAAATTTTTTCCATGTATCTATTTGACAAAAATTATCGTTCTTTCAACTAAAAAAAACGTATCTTACATTCGCTTTTATTTCGTGCATAATCAACTGTAAATGAGTGATATATTACTTTGGAAACAGCTAAAAGAGGGCAATAAATCAGCTTTAGAGCGAATTTATTCCACTTATATTTCCAGTTTATTAAAATATGGTAGAAAATTTTCTAGGAATGACCAAGTCATAGAAGATTGTATTCAAGACCTATTTATAGAGCTTTGGAAAAACCGAGAAGGGTTGGGGATGACCGATTCCATTCAACGCTATTTATTAGTCGCCTTAAGGCGGAAAGTGATTCGCCAAATGGATAAGTCTAAAAAACGAGTATCGGATACCGAACCTACCGAATTGGATTTTGAGGTAGTCATTGCCGTTGACCAAAAATTAATTGATTTAGAATTATCTGCCGAAAGAGCAGCACAAGTGAAAGCGGCAATGGAAAATTTAAGTAAACGACAAAAGGAGGTCATTTATCTTAAATATGTCTCAGGGTTAGATTATGAAGATATTGGAGAGATTATGGACTTAAATTATCAGTCGGTTCGAAATTTGGTTTCTAATGCTTTGAAAAAATTGAAAGGAATTTTATTGCCGCTTGTTTTAGTAGTATTAGAATTAGATAAAATTATTTTTTAAAAAATAAAATAAAATTGAGTACAAAATAAATTGGACTGCCTTATATATATGTACGACGATAATTAAAAATACATAAATGAGGAATTTTATCAACCTAAAAAATAGTCTACTTTTTCTACTAAGTTTTTCAGCTAGTTTATTAATAATGGGCTGTGCTAAAGAAAATAACGAAAATTTAGTAGTAGAAGCATTATTTATTGATGAAGCATTAGCGCCTTATTTTGAAAGATTTATAGCAGAAGGAACGAGTAGAGGAGAAGAAATAGATTTAGTTGCCAAACGAATTGAAGGTTTTTTAATTGATATTGAAGAAGAAAATGTAGCGGGACAATGTAGTTATAGTCCTTCTTCTACAAGAAAAGTAAATATAGATAGAGCGTATTGGAATAGCGCAACGGATTTAGAAAAAGAGTTAGTTATTTTTCACGAATTAGGGCATTGTTATTTGGAAAGGTCTCATTCAGATGCTCAAGAGAATAGAAATTGTACCAGTATTATGCATAGCGGAACAAGCGGTTGCCGACTTAGATATACTGCGACTTCTAGAGAAGATTATCTCGATGAATTATTTTAATAGCGAAGTGTAAATCAGACTACTTCTAATAAAATTACCAGGATGGAAAAAAAATATACAACATATAATGAAATTGACTTTGCAGAAGAACCTACCTTCATTAGATGGGTACAAGGCAAAGACCCAAAAGCCACTGCTTTTTGGACAAAATGGGTAAGCGATAACCCCGAAAAAACAACCGCTATTAAAGCTGCAAAAGTTTTAGTAAAAGCCATCAATATAGCAGAAAGTGAACCTTCGGAAGCCCGCATTAAAAACCTTTGGGATAAAATTGATGCGGCAACACCTGCGGAGAAACCTCAATTGAAAGAAAATAATCAAGAAAAAGCAGTTGTTCGGTCGATTGGCAGACGTAGATGGATAGGTTATGCAGCAGCGGCTTGTATTGGTTTAGTCGCTTTCTTCACGCTATATAGTCCAATGACAACCGTTGAGGTTGGAAATGGCGAACGATTAGCTTATACTTTGCCAGATAATTCTAAAGTGAATTTGAATGCAGCTTCTACTATTCGTTTTAAAGCAGGTGATTTTGACGGTGATAGAATTGTCAATTTGGAAGGAGAAGCTTTTTTTGAAGTAGAAAAAGGGCAATCTTTTAAAGTCATTACGCCTAATGGAATGGTTGAGGTATTGGGCACTAGTTTTAATGTGAATGCTAGAGATGGAAGTTTAAAAGTTGATTGTCGAACAGGAAAAGTTAGGGTCACCGCTAAAGGAAGTACTCAAACATTGACCAAAGGATTAGGAACAAAATTAAATGCAGACAAGTCAGCTTTGGAGGCTACTTATGAGACGAATATTGAACAAAAAATAGGATGGATAACTGGAAACTTTTACTTAGAAGAAGTTCCATTTTCAGATGCTGTGACGGAATTAGAACGACAATTTGATGTAAAAATCACTTATGACATTTCTTTACAAAGTAAAATTGGAGACTACTCATTTAAAAATACTGATTTAAAAACGGCATTGGATGAAGTTCTTTTTCAACTAAATGCAACGCATAAAATTGAGGGTAATAAGGTAATGGTTACTGCTCAATAGTGTAGCAGCATTCACTTGTCAGATTAATTAAAGGCGAATGAATTCGACCTGTACAGATAAAAAAAAGGCTTAAAAATTATACTATCGAATGACCTCAGAGAGGTCAAAAGTCTTTAGGAAATGTTAGAAAAGGCAATTTTTACGACCTCAGAGAGGTCACATTTAGTAAATTTCGTTCGTTTTTAATATTCGACCTCTCTGAGGTCGTGAGTCGTCACTTTTGTAGCTAATTTTCTAAAAATATGCGACCTCTCTGAGGTCAAAAATAACACAAAATTGAGATACTAAAATGCTACTCATTTTATCTGTACAGGTCGAATGAATTCGCCTGTACGTAAACTCATCGAAGCAACAGTAAATATGAAGCAAATTATTACTTCATTTTTTCTTCTTTTTATAAGCCTATCCGCATTCTGTCAGTCAGAAGCAGTAGTCATTAATGAAACTTTTAAAGGTATGTTCATGCCTGAAGTTTTTGAAAGGTTAAAAACAAAATATCAACTAACTATAGCCTATGATTATGAATCTGTAAAAGATATAAAAATTACTAAAACCATTCGTTCCAAGAATTTGGAAACTGCTTTAACAACACTTTTCTCAAAAACAAATTTAGATTTTCAACTAACTAAAGACCAACGTATTTTAGTACGAAAGGTACAAAATCCAATACTTTCTGAAACGCCTTCGCCAAAAATTCATCAATATATTTTTACTGGAACAATTACCGATACCAAAAACAAAAATCCTTTGGCTTATGCTACTGTTTATTGTCCACTCACCAATGAAGATACCTCAACGGATGAGGCGGGTAATTTTTCTTTAACGGTTAATTCGGCAAAAACAGCAGGAACTATTTCTGTGCAATATCTAGGCTATATTCCAAGGGCTTTTGCTTGGAAAAAAGGAGAGAATTTATCCAATCTAAAAATTGACCTTCAAATCAAATCATTAGACTTTGCAGAGGTAACGATTATTGAAAAACTACCCACTTTTACCGTCAATCAAGCGGATGGTTCGATGATGTTAAATGCCAAGCAACTTAATAATTTACCTTCTTTTGGTGGTGGTAATGATGTCTTTAGAGGTTTGCAATTATTACCTGGTATTTCAGCTTCGGATGATTTGTCTTCTGAATTAAAAATTCGAGGTAGTAATGGCGATGAAAACATGGTTATTTTCGATGGGATCACCTTATATAAAGTAGACCATTTTTATGGCGTTTTTAGTGCAATTAATCCGAGTATCGTTAACCAAGTGAAAGTATTTAAAAATGCCTTTCCCGTAGAATATGGTGGCCGAACGGCAGGAGTTATAGACTTAACCTCGCACAGTATTGCTGAACCAAAAATTGGTGGTCAATTACAAGCAGATTTACTAACGACTAGTGCGCATTTGGCATTACCGATTAATGAAAACATGGGGGTATTGATAGGTGGTAGAACAACAAACAAAAATGTAGCCGATACCGATTTATTTAGCTTAATCAATGAGAAAGATGATTTACTAAATGATAATGCTTTGACTTTATCAAAAATAAATCCTGCCTTTAAATTCTACGATTTTAATACTAAATGGATTTGGCAAATTAGTCAACAATCCGCTATTTCTGCCAGTTATTTTAAGGGGTATGATGCATTAAATACGACTTATGAAATATTCTTTGAGACCAAAAATAATAGAGATAAAAAACGATTTGAGGTTAAAAATACAGAAAATTTAGAAGAGTCGGCTAAATGGAATAATCAAGGGGCGAGCTTGCAATTAGACCATCAATGGAATCCAAAAATAAATACGAATATCAATTTAGCCTATTCGGCTTATGAAGAAGACCAGTCTATTAATTCTACTTTAGTTCGAGCAATAACTAGAAAGTCAAGACCAGGGTTTCCTCCCGTTCCTCCTCAAAACCTTACTGATACGCTCTTGGAATTAAACCTAAATAATAGTTTTGCTAATTCCATTAAAGGAACAGAATTAAACATCAAAAATGTTTGGACAATCAATAAAAAACAGCAGTTGGTTTTCGGGTATCACTTGGTCAATAATCAGGTGACTTCTAATTTAATGGTCGATGACCAAACCCGATTAAATCAGGATTTGACAGGTAGTCAACACTCTGGTTATTTACAATACAACTTAAAAGGATTTAATAAATTTAATCTTGGATTAGGTTTAAGAAGCACCTATTATACAATCACCGAAAAGAATTATTTATCACCTCGAATTAGCCTTACTTATGAAGCTTCAGAACAACTGCACTTAAAAGCTTCTTGTAGTCAATATTATCAGTTTTTAAGAACGAATGAACGAGAAGACCGCTTTGGTAAAAGTTACGATTATTGGGTCTTAAGTACCGATAAAAAGGGAGACTCGCCCGTTGCTTCTTCCAAACAATGTATGTTAGGGTTTAATTTGAAAAATGATGGCTTTGAGTTAGATGTGGAAGCGTATTATAAAGGCTTAGATGGCGTAACAGAATTTGCGCCAATTGCCAATGGGTTTTTAACGGGTGAGGTCAATACTTCTTCCAATAAATTATTTGAATTTTACAATGGAACAGGTATTTCTAAAGGAATAGATATTTTATTAAAGAAAAGTGCGGGAAGTTATACTGGCTGGCTATCTTATACCTTGAGTAAAACCACACATAGTTTTCCAAAAATAGATGGCGGTAATCCTTTTCCTTCGCTTGATGATCGTCGCCATCAAATAAAGTTAGTCAATCAGTATCGCTATAAAAAATTCGATTTCTCAGCAGTTTATGTTTTTAGTTCTGGTCGTGCGTATACCGATTTAACTATTATTGATGGACAGCAAAATAGAAAAGACTTAAAGATTAATGAGCGAATTTCGTACTTAAAAGATTATGCTAGATTAGATATTTCTGCTGGTTATAAATTTAATATGGGGTCCACAAAAGCAAGAGTTGGGGCTTCTATTTTTAATGTCCTGAATCGAGAAAATGTGAAGTACAAACAATTCATTCGCTCTATTCCAAATGAAAAAGGAGACAATAATCAGCCCATTAATCAAATCACAGGTATTGAAGCGCTGATGCTTGGGTTTACGCCTAATGTTAGTTTTTCTTTGGAGTTTTGATTTCCGCAGGAAACTACTTACGCCACACTTGTCATGTCGCAGACATCTACTAAAGTGATACTCGTCCATGACGTATGATGCGGTAGTATATTTCTGCGAAATGACAGGGGCGGTGAGTGCGTAGTACGTTAGTAGTTGTCTGCGACAATTCTAATACTTACAGCTTTCCTGCCACCACAATCGCCTTCTTCATTCGTTCAACACGCCCTTCCAGATTGAAGTACTCTATCCAAAGTACATAAATTCCAATTGGTGCTTTTTGTCCATCCGATGTAATGCCTTCCCATTTAAAAGTTCCTTCTCTAGCTAATAATTCATTCTGGGCTATTTTATCAATGAGTCGTCCATTGGCATCATAAACATGTATAGTCGCTGTGTAACCTGCTTGTTCTGTGACGTAATTAATTTGCAAAACATCTTCAAAACCATCGCTATCTGGAGACAATCGAGTATTAGGTAAAGAAAAAATAGTGGCGCTAGGTATATTTGATTCAACCTGCTGAGAGTTTTGATAAGTTGGCGTAGCAAACCCAACTGTTTCAGAAGCTGAATGCCAATTACCTGCATCTTGGGTCGGTAAATTAGGATTTATTCTTTCTAGAGAAACGCCATTTTTATCATTTAACAAAGGCGTATGAAAGTCCGCTGAATAATTAAATTCATCAATAAAAATAGTTTCAAAACCATCGTTGGTATACAATTGAATATTTCCTTCTTTATCTTCAAAAGTCGGCAAATCCTGCGTGAAAATAGCTGTAGGGTTTTGAACAGTATAACGACTCTTAATATCACTTGGACTTTCTGTTAAAACGATAAAATTATTTGGAAATACTAGTTTTTCGATAGTAATCGCTTTTACCTGTGGATTATCCAACGCTTGATTGGCTAATAGTAAACCATTCAAATCAATAACTTTTTCAGAGCGATTGAAAAATTCGATAAAATCTACTCCACCTGTTTGTGCGTTAAATAAAATTTCGTTGATAATCAGATCATTGGCATCAGGTAAAGCTGGTAAGGCAATTGGATAAGTCATTTGTCCAGTAATGAGCGTACCAAGGCAATCTTGAAAAGTAGTAGCAATCGTAATTGTCTCGATTTGATTGGCAATTAATGGATTGGCTAATTCCAAAATGATTTCGGTAAAATTATTTTCAAGTAAAGCACTATTAATGACTTCATTATTTGTAATGGTATAATTAGCAATATCCACTACACTTTCTAGCGCAACCGCTTTATCAAAAGACAACTTTATCTGTGTTGGACTAATCGGATAAGCATCCACTAGATTCAATTGAAAATTAATTGTTATTTCAAAAACACTATTTTGATTATTTGGCGTTCCGCCTAAAGAAGCAGTTGCGCCTTGCCAATTAACCGCCCCTAAACAAGGATTATTAGGGTTCAATCTTTCGAGTGCATAACTACCGCCTGCTGTTGTTGAACTGCCATACCAATCTTGATTATAATTTACTACATCAATCGTTTCTCCAAATTCGTTTTTTAAAACCAATTCCTCTTCACTACTTAAAGTTGGAAAGTTAGCTAGGCCTAAAAAATTTCCAAAATCAGCTAGCGCCTCCGCACTTGTTTTACCAATAGTTAAATAAGTATTAGGCAATAGCAAATAAGAAGGAAAAACGGCAGGCCTACCACCATCTGTAAAAACAAAACCTTCTAAATTAATCGTTTTTTCACTTCGATTATATAATTCCACATATTCTACCTCTGGTAAACCCAAGGTACCGCCGCCGTCCAAGGCTGGATCTTCCATGATTTCATTAATCACAATATCATATTGTTCCGCTACTTCTATTTTGGTAAATAAAAAGGTGGTATCAAAGTTTAGGAGTTTATTCCCACTTAGGTCTTCGATATTGTTAATGGTAAGGGTATAACTTTCATTATTAATAAGTGGATTATTTAAACTTAAATCTATTTGATTCGCTTGAACAAGCGTAGCAGATATTGGATTACCAATTCCTTTATCAATTAAAAAATCATTAATGTCGGTAGCTGTACTTTCTGTTATCGGCTCATTAAAAAATAGGGTTATGTTTTCCTCATCTATAACCTCTATAGTCAATAAAGATGGCGGCGTAATATCAGCTTCTAATTTAGTTATAGCTACATCATCAAAGAAAAAATGAGTCAATCTAGTCGCCGTATATTTACAATAAAAACCAAAAAAATAATTTCCTTCTTCATTATAGGTAGCATCATTAACCGTTAAATCTACAATTAAATTATTCCCTCCTGTATAATCTGCAAAAATCTGCCAAGTTCCTTCTTCTTTTCGAATTACCCGAATTTTCACCCTAGGTGTCATCGCAACAGCGCCTAAAGTAGCTTTGCCTAATAATACCTTTGTGCCTTCATCTTGGCGATAAAGTTGCAAAGCATCATTATTCCCACTTTCTCCGATTTCTAAAAAATAGCCTGAGCTATTTAATAAATCGGCATCGTTAGCTTGTAGATAAATAAGGGTAGCATTACTCGTAGAAGGGTTAAAATCCATTTGAAAAAAGAAATTCCACTCCATTTCCTTTTCCAGCGAAGTTTTTACAGCAATACTAGTCGTTCCTGCGGTTGCAGCATTTAATTGTAATTGCCCATCGGTATTAATAATAAAATCATTGACATCGCCTTCCCAAGTTGGCGCATCTGTTAAGTTGCCATCCGAGAAGTCATCTGAAACTTGTGCGGTCAGGGGAACTAAAAATAAAAAGAAAATGTATAGAATAGTTAGTTTGCTCATTATTTTGGGAATTAGGAGTAGCCTCCTGAAAATTAAGGCAATAAATCAATAACACATAAAGGTAATAACACTTTTTTGATTAAGACATACCCATATAGTTGAAACAACGGAGAAAGCATAAATGAAATTTTAATAATCCTATAAAAAACTATATGCGCTATGTATAAAAGGCTATGACTCTGTATTAAAAATTAAAAATCTTCTAGGGCTTAACTTTCATTTTAAGTAGCAATAAAGTTAAAATGCCCCTATCTTTGCAAATCTAAAATTAACGGACATACAAAGCGGATAAATTTACGAGATTTTTTGCTAGTCAGTAACAAATCTTAAAGATAGTTCGTATGTTCATTTACTTTAATACGTGACTTAAAGAAAAACAAAGTGAGGCAAGAAAAGATATTTCTTACCGTTTAATTATATAACGCTTCTTTTTCTAAGTCCATAAATTTTTTTTTCAGATGAAAGTTGCTGTCGTTGGTGTAACAGGATTAGTTGGTACAGTAATGTGTGAAGTACTAACAGAAAGAAATTTCCCGATTACTGAATTTTTACCCGTCGCTTCTGAGCGCTCTGTAGGTAAAAAATTAACGTTTAAAGGAAAAGAACATACGATTATTGGTTTAGAGACTGCTGTTGCTGCCAAACCAGATATTGCAATTTTTTCTGCTGGAGGAAGTGTTTCTTTAGAATGGGCACCTCGATTTGCAGAAGTAGGTACAACGGTTGTGGATAATTCTTCTGCGTGGAGAATGGACCCAACTAAAAAATTGATTGTTCCTGAGATTAATGCAGGAGAATTGACAGAAGCAGATAAAATTATTGCAAATCCCAATTGTTCTACGATACAAATGGTGGTTGCTTTAGCACCATTACATAAAGCTTATAATATCAATAGACTGGTTATTTCAACTTATCAATCTATTACTGGAACTGGGGTAAAGGCTGTAAGACAATACGAAGCGGAAAAGCACAATTCGTCTTTAGCAAAAGAAGAAATGGCTTATTCGCATCCAATCTTTGATAATTGTATTCCACATTGTGATATTTTCTTAGATAATGATTACACCAAAGAAGAAATGAAGTTAGTCCATGAGACTAAGAAAATTTTTAGTGATGATAGTTTAAGAATTACTGCTACAGCAGTTAGAGTGCCTGTACATGGTGGACATTCAGAAACAGTAAATATCGAATTTGCGAAACCTTATGAGGTTGCAGATGTTAAACAGCTCTTAAATGATGCAGATGGAATCATCGTTTTGGATGATTTAAAGGCGCATAGTTATCCAATGCCACGATTTGCTAAAAATAAAGATGAAGTATTCGTTGGTAGAATTCGTAGAGACGATTCAGCTGATAATGCGCTAAATATTTGGGTGGTTGCTGATAATTTAAGAAAAGGTGCAGCGACAAATGCTGTACAAATTGCAGAGTATTTAGCTGCTGAAAACCTTGTTGGGAACGAAAAAGTGGCAGTTTAGTGCGGAATAAGCACTTGAAGTAGCTAAATATTTGGAAATTAATATTTTATATTGCTAAATTTACGTAACAGGTAGCGTTTTTTTCAGTATCTAATTTAACTGCGTGCTGATTCAAAACTACATATCTAGCAATAACCAGACAATGTATTATTAGATTTGCTATAAAAAATCTAATAATATATCACACCCCGATATACTTTTGTATTTTAATTTACTAAAGTGAATCATTTTCAAAAAACCTGAAAATTAAAGATTCATTGAGTTTTAATTAGCGGCATATAAACCGTTTTACGTATAACACATACTTGTATAATATGAAGACTAAACTTGTTTTGTGGGGCTCCAACGCAACGGAAGAGAAGATTTTAATTGCTATGCAATTGCGATCCGAAGATAACAAGGTAGATATTTGGACTTTCCCAGAAGCCGTAGCCACCGACGAATTTGCGAGACAATTACTTGGTGATTGGAGAAATGATGTAGCTGTACCTTTTCCTGAAAGTGCTACCCACATGGAAAGAGAATTGTCTATGTCGGACAGCTTACTACCCGAAGAAATTAAGGTAGAAAGAGGTGACATTATTCAACGAGCGCAGACGGAATGGCATTTTGTTGTGCTTTCTTCTAAACTTAACGAAGTTTACCAAACGGAGTTAGGAGAATTGAAAGCAAAAGTTGCTGGATTAAAATCTTTCAACAATGATGCTTGGAATGAATTAAAAACATTCTGGTCAAAAGTGCAAAATCAGGTTCGAGAGCGAAACTTATTGAGAGGACACGCGGATTTATTAAGAGATGAAACCAATGCCTTATTTTCTAAATTAAAGGGATTGCGCTCTGCTTTAGATGAAGAATTCCGACAAACTTCCCAAAGCCTCCATGATACATTCATGGAAAATTTAGCAAGTTTGGAACAACGTGCGGCTGAAGGTACTCGTCTACCTGCACTTTTCGATGAATTAAAAGAATTGCAACGAAAGTTCAGAGAAATAAAATTAACTAGAGAACATCGTTCTATAATATGGGAACGTTTAGATGCAACCTTTAAAGTAGTCAAGGAAAAACGTTTTGGCCCTAATGCTAATAATGAATCTTCCGCTCTAGATCGGTTAAATCGTAGATATAACGGCTTACTAGGAGCAATTGATAAAATGCAAAAATCAATTTCTCGAGACCAAGAGGATTTAAATTTCCAACAACGGAAAATTGATTCTTCTGATGGACAACTAGAAGCACAAATTCGTCAGGCGAAGATAAAAATGACGAAAGAGCGGATTCGTTCTAAGAATGAAAAGTTAGCAGAAATGCTTCAAACTAAAATAGACTTAGAAAAAAGGATCGGTGCTCAAAAGGAAAAAGAAACAAAGCGCCAAAAGCAAGGAGAAATAGCGGCGGCTAAGGCGGCGGCTAAAGAAAAAATTGCTTCTAGAATAGCTGCTTCGGCGGCGGCTAGAAAAGATGATGACGGTAAGCTAGAAAAAGCAGCGGAAGCATTAGGCGCTAAGAAAGAAGTAACTCCTGTAGAAACAGCAACTCCTGAGGTAATAGCAGAAGTGGTTGCCAATGGTGTCGCCGTTGCAGCAACTATAGCTGAAACACCAGTAGCTGAAACGGTTGTTGAAGCAGCGACTACTGTAGAAACGCCAGCCGTAACTGAAACAGTTGTTGAAGCAGCGACTAGTGAAATAGATGAAATAGTAGCAAATGGCGCAGCGATTACAGGAATCGTTAATGAAGAAGAAAATACAGAAGGGTAATTATTAACCTTTTTGTAGTACTATAAAGAAACCCTTTGTAATAGAAATATTGCAAAGGGTTTTTCTGTTTTACTGAATAACATTCCCGTTATCCAGTAAATTCAACTTCTTTGACGAAACCAAAAATTATTGGATAATAAAAATCTATCCAGTAATCTAACTCAACTTCTTTGAATAAAATTGGTTACTTTCGTAATAGACAATGAATGAAGTAATGAAAAAAAATCAAAGAATATATCTAGATTATAATGCCACCACTCCTTGCGACCCAAGAATCGTAGAAACTATGTTGCCCTATTTTACAACGATGCCAGGTAATGCAGCAAGTCGAAGCCATCCTTTTGGTTGGGAAGCAGCCGAAGCTGTCAGCAATGCAAGAAATCAAATTGCCAATCTAATTGGCGCAGATGAAAGAGAGATTATTTTTACTTCGGGGGCAACGGAAGGCGATAATCTAGCTTTGAAAGGTGTCTTTGAGATGTACCGTAGAAAAGGTAATCATATTATTACAGTAGAAACGGAACATAAAGCTGTTTTAGATACTTGTTTATATCTTGAAAAACAAGGAGGAGAAATCACTTATTTAAAAGTAAACAAAGCTGGTTTAATTAATTTAGAAGAGCTAAGAGCTGCGATTAAATCAACGACTATATTAGTCGCTATTATGTGGGCAAATAATGAAACGGGGGTGATTCAGCCAATGTCTGAGATTGGTAAAATATGTGATGAAGAAGGTGTTTTATTATTTAGCGATGCAACTCAGGCAGTTGGCAAAATTCCAACTTTTCCAAAAAATATAGGCATTCATTTAATGGCATTTACGGCACATAAAATGTATGGCCCAAAAGGTGTAGGCGCTTTATTTGTGAATCGAAGAAGGCCACGAGTTAAATTGACTGCACAAATTGATGGTGGAGGACACGAGGAAGGAATGCGTTCAGGAACGTTGAATGTGCCAGGGATTGTTGGTTTTGGAAAAGCGGCTGCCATTGCTCAAGCAGAAATGGAAGCGGAATCTATTAGATTGAATTTACTAAGAAATAAACTAGAAACTGCTTTATCAACAGAAATAGAGGAGTGTTCTATTAATGGAACAACAGAACATAGATTGTCACAAGTCAGTAATTTATCTTTTCGACATGTGGATAGCGAAGGCTTATTGATGACCTTTAATCAAAATATTGCTGTTGCTACAGGTTCTGCTTGTACCTCTGCGTCACTTGACCCGTCTCATGTATTGACGGCGATGGATATACCAGATGATTTAGCCAAGTCTTCTATTCGATTTAGTCTAGGCAGATTTACTACGGAAGAAGAAATTGATTTTACGATTGAAAAAGTAAAAGCAGGCACCGCACAGTTAAGAGCATTAAGCCCTGTTTGGGAAATGTTTAAGGAAGGGTTAATATAATTTACCGAATGAACCTTTTCTTTGTTGTGTATTGTTTCTATTATAGATAAATTTGTTGAGTCAAAGGGTTTAAATTGCTAAATGGTTATATTGCTTTATTGTTGGCGATACGCAACATATTGTTTATCAACAATATAGCAATAACACAATAAAACAATTTTTAAAATTGAATGTACGATTTTTAACCTAAAGCAGTATATCCCAAGAAGCAAAGCGTTAAGAGTTAACTCTATTTAATAATTATAATTAAAAAATAGCAGTATGTTATTTGTAGCAGATTCCGCCAAAGAAAGAATTCACGAAGTAAAGGCCACCGAAAAGTACGATGAAAACTATTTTGTCCGAGTAAGTGTGACGAGTGGTGGTTGCTCTGGTTTGTCCTATAGCATGGATTTTGATAATGTGGATAAACCTGATGACCAAGTTTTTGAAGATAATGGCGTTAAAATCGTTAGTGATATTCGCAGTATTTTATACTTATTTAATACAACCCTAGAATTTTCTGGCGGCTTAGATGGAAAAGGATTCTATTTTAATAATCCGAATGCGGCACGAACTTGTGCTTGTGGGGAGAGTTTTTCTGTTTAACTACAGAATGAAATGCTTGTGGCTTCATATTTTAATCGGAGATTTTTCAGGATTAACAGGATATAAAAATCCCCAAGCAACCAACTAGGCTACTTGGGGATTTTTTATTTCAATCCTTTCGCTCTTATATTTTTGTTACTTTTTAGACGACAAGCGAATAATCGGACAAATCATTTCTTCTAAAGAAATACCACCGTGTTGGAACGTATTTTTATAATAATTATTAAAATGATTATATCGATTTGGGTACAAGAAAAATTTGTCCTCTTTTGCAAAAATAAAAGTAGAACTCACATTTGGTCTTGGTAACAACCCTTTTTTAGGGTTTCTGATTTCCAAAACGTCTCTCCTATCGTACTTCAAATTTCTACCTACTTTATACCTAAGATTGGTCGTTGTTTCTCTATCTCCAATAACTCTAGATGGTTGATGTACTCGAATTGTGCCGTGGTCAGTCGTGATAATCAACTGTACATCTTTTTCTGCAATTTTTTGCAAGGCCGACCATAATGGAGAGTGTAAAAACCAAGAACGAGTTAAAGACCGATAAGCCTTTTCATCTCCCGCTAATTCTTTAAGTACTTCCATTTCCGTCCGAGCATGCGATAGCATATCAATGAAATTATAGACAATCACCGTTAAATCATTATGCAAATAATTTAAGATGTTATCATTTAATTGCTTGGCATGATAAACATTAGTGATTTTGGTATAATCAAATTTAATTGATTTTCTAAAAGTTCGATTAATTTGCGCCTCTAATAAATCTGCTTCGTGCATATTCTTACCACCTTCTTCATTATCATTCTTCCACCATTCGGGGTGATGTTCTGCTATTTGAGAAGGCATCAAGCCAGAAAAAATCGAATTTCTGCTGTATTGAGTCGACGTAGGTAAAATACTATAAAAAGAATCTTCTTCTTCTATTCGGTATAATTCACTAATGATTGGTTCTAAAATTTTCCATTGGTCATACCGTAAATTATCCATCAAGACCATGACCGTAGGTCTATTGCTGTCCATCTCTGGAAAAATCTTTCTACGCATCAAATTATTGGACATAACCGGTGCTTCGATGTCCTCATTGACCCACTTTACATAGTTTTTGATAATGAACTTGGAGAAAGCAGCATTTGCTTCGCTCTTTTGCATCGTCAAAATATCAGACATTTCTGTGGTATTAGAAGTATCTAATTTTAATTCCCAACCAATGATTTTTTGGTAAGTATCTACCCAACCTTTAAAATCTAAACCGCTATTGATTTCCGTCAAAATCTGACGGAATTCTTGTTGATAATCGGAAGACGTCCGTTCCTTAATTAATCGCTTACCATCAATTATCTTTCTAAGCGTCAATAATATTTGGTTTGGATTAACAGGTTTAATCAAATAGTCGGTAATTTGAGCACCCAAAGCTTCCTCCATCACATTCTCTGCCTCATTTTTGGTAATCATGACTACAGGTAAATGTGGGTTGGCATCTTTGATTTTTGTCAACGTTTCTAAACCTGTAATACCAGGCATAGATTCATCCAAAAAGACAACATCTATATCATTATGGGTCTCACATTCTTCTAAGGCGTCATAACCATTACTGACCGTAATCATTTCATACCCTTTCTTCTCCAAAAACATAATCTGTGGCTTCAATAAATCAATTTCATCATCCGCCCAAAGAATTTTAATTTTATCCATGTTCTATTTAATTTTTTCTAGTGGTTTGCTTGATAAATCTAATGTTTCCGATGCGGTCTATAGATTAAAGTACTGTTAGAGTAGTATGTACTCCTTTTTAGAAGAGAAAACAAAAGTAATCATTTAACTACTCTAATTACTCGTTTGTTTAGAATGCTAACTGAACGAGTAAATCATTTTGTATATTATAGAGGAAAGGTAAATAATAACTTACCTCCTAGTCTACGTAAGCTCTTTTGAAAATGATTGGAAAAGGGAAAAAAAGTTAGGTTTTCCTTTTGGAAATACCCTAACAGATGGCTAATATTACAAACATTACTAACAATTAGAGTCACGCCAACCTGTAACTCGCAACCCGTAACTCGAATATGACAATCGAAGCAGCACAAAAAGAAGTGGATAATTGGATTCAAACCATCGGTATCCGATATTATAACGAATTAACCAATATGGCAATTCTAACCGAAGAGGTTGGAGAAGTTGCACGATTAATGGCTAGAATATATGGCGAACAATCTTTCAAAAGAAAAGAAGACGAAGTGAATGCCAAAGAAAATTTAGGCGATGAAATGGCAGATGTCTTATTTGTCTTAATCTGCTTAGCCAATCAAACAGGGATTGATTTGACAGCAGCTTTAGAAAAAAACTTGATTAAAAAATCCATTCGGGATAAAGAACGGCATGCTAATAACGAGAAATTGAAGTAATGGAGGACCTGAGGCAGAGGGCTTAGGAAAAAATAGGGGTACGCAAAACAAAATCTATAAAATTAAACGAATTTCCTTCATTATCTAGTTGGTTTCAATCAGTAAATTTGCTTAATGGCATTATACTTAGTATTTTCACCTTTAGAAAACTAACAATATAGATTTTCCTAAAATCTATCAAACTAAAAAACATACTATTATGGATTGGATGAGTGACTTTATGCCTTCCCTTAGCCTTATTATGATTATTGTGGTTAGTGGATTTATACCCTTTACCGCAGTATCTTTTTTTATAAATTATATACCAAAAAAGGAGAAAGAATTCATCAAGTCTATTAAAGAAATGGGGATTAATACCTCTCGAACCGTTAGAGATAGCTATTCCATTTCCAGTTATATTATACCTGTTCTATTTGCCTTTCTAATATTTGGTGGCTTTATTACCGCATTTACTTTGGCTGGAAATGGAGCGGATTTAACAGATAATGTTTTTTTATCAGGTCCTTTTTTTGGAGAAAATAATAAAGCAGTTATCAATCAGAGCTTTTTTGTATTAGCTTGGGCTTTTTTGGGTGGATTTGCCTATTCTGCTTATAATATTATTCGACGACTAAGAGGTTTAGATTTATCTCCTAGTGTGTATTACAGTGCAGGAATTCGGATTATTCTCGCTTCTGCTGTAGCATTAGTCCTCTCGTTTCTTTTAGGGTCTGAAACAACACCCAATGAAATCATATCTTTTAAAGCTGGTCTAGCTGCTATTTCGCTTTTAGCAGGCATGTTTCCCCAAAGGATACTTAGTTATCTAATACTCCGCTATCAAGAATTTGTCTCTAGTGAAAGTGTGACAGATAAATCGCTTTCCCTCTATAATATCGAAGGCATTAGCATCTACCACAAAGAAAGACTAGAAGAAATCGGAATTGATAATGCACAAAATCTAGCAACTGCTAGCCTTACCCAATTAATTGCAGAAACACCTTATGATGCCCGACAATTACTGGATTGGATTGGGCAAGCAAAATTAATTTGCTACGTCAAAGATGATATTCATCGCTTGCGCGCTATTGGTATCCGTTCTGTTTTTGATTTATTAAAAGGGAATAAAAATAAAGTAGTCCTAAGAGAAATAGCGGATGCAGTAGGTTTGGATACGCCCATTTTGGAAGTCGTTCATAATCAAATAAAAGACGATGAGGGAATTTTAGCTTTATATAATTTCCAAGGCAATAAAAATTCTCCAAAGATAGATGCTCAAGTAACTAAAGAAATAGCGGCTATGGATTTTAGTAAACGGATAGATATAGCCGATGAAGCTAAAGGATAAATAAATTGGTTTTATAGCATCTTTAAGCTATTAAAAATCCGTTGCTCATAGATTAAGCAACGGATTTTTTTGTATTAGATGGAAAAAACTTAACGAGCTAAACACCTTTTTGTTAAATTTGTTAATCATAAGGGAGGAGGAAAGTAGTAACCAGAAAAGATTTATCACTATATAAAATAGTTATTATGGCATTAATGAAGTTTTTTAAAACACCTATGAATCAAAAGTTTGATTATAAACCGAGATATTGGGATCCTAAAAAAGAGGAATTACAAGAGCGGTTGAGTAAATATAAAGATGAAACTAAAGGGGATACTAAGGCAGTTACAGCCCGATTACGCAAGGGATTTAAAGGAAAAGCAGGAAGTGCAGGTGTTGGATTTAGAGAAACTAGAGCCATCCGAACGAAAGAACTCAAACGCTCTAATCGGGTGTTATTAATTACCGTTGTAATGTTAGTCTTGTTGTCTTATGTGTTATTTGAAATATACTTGACAGAAATTGTTGATATGTTAGAGTAAAGAAAGGAGATAGCCGTTGTTTACTGAGATTTTTATTTTTACTTTTGAGAAATTAAGGATTTAAGCTAGATTGAACTGATTTTCTAATTAAATAAACTCAATTCTATCAATATAAAATTGCTGTATTGTTTTATGATTATATTATTTTTAGAGATGAATAATACATGATTTAATATTATTTACAATAACAATAAAACAATTCAACAATATAACAATTTTAACAGACTTAATTTTTCAAGCATTAGTAAAAAAGAACAAAATTTATGGCTGATGTGATTCAGCTTCTACCAGATTCTATTGCCAATCAAATTGCTGCGGGAGAAGTCATTCAACGTCCCGCTTCTATGGTCAAAGAATTATTGGAGAATGCCATCGATGCAGGGAGTACGAGTATCAAGCTAATTGTCAAAGAGGCTGGAAAAACACTTGTGCAAGTAATTGATAATGGTTGTGGCATGTCTGAAACAGATGCACGGATGTGTTTTGAACGACACGCTACTTCTAAAATTAGAGAATCCAAAGACCTTTTTGCGATTCGCACCATGGGTTTTAGAGGAGAAGCATTGGCTTCTATCGCCGCTATAGCACAAGTGGAAATGCGGACTCGTCGACAAATAGATGAATTAGGTACAAAAATAGTGATTGAAGGCTCCCAATTAAAAACACAGGAAGCTTGTCAATGTATTACAGGCACTAATTTGTCTATTAAAAATTTGTTTTACAACGTGCCCGTTAGACGCCGTTTTTTAAAGTCTAACACCGTTGAAATGCGCCATATTATGGATGAATTTCAACGCATAGCTATTGCTAATCCAGATATTTTCTTTTCTCTTCACCATAATAATTCAGAAGTTTTTCATTTGCCTGCTGGAAATTTACGCCAGCGCCTTGTCGGTATTTGGGGGACCAACGCCAATAAAAAATTAGTGCCTGTTTCAGAAGAAACAGATGTTATAAAAATTCAAGGCTATATTGGCAAGCCACAATTTTCTAAACGAACAAGAGGAGAACAGTTGTTTTTTGTGAATAGTCGTTTTATTAAAAGTGGTTATTTGAATCATGCGGTTATGGCGGCTTATGAGGATTTACTGCAAAAAGATACTTATCCGCTTTACGCCATTTTTATTGAAATGGATCCTGATAAAATTGATATTAATGTGCATCCGACTAAACAAGAAATAAAGTTTGATGATGAACGATTGGTGTATAATTATTTAAAAGTAGCGGTTCGTCATGCACTAGGGCAAAATAGTATTACGCCTATGTTAGATTTTGACCGAGAAGTAGGATTATACCAACCAACTTTGGCGTCCTCTTCAGGAAGTCGAGTCAATCAAAATCAGGCATCGCCAAGCCAAGGCGCTACTTCTAATAATAATTATTCTCCTAGTACATCTTCAGATAATGGAGATAATAGAGATGCTAATAATTTAAAAAATTGGCGAAAATTATATGATGGTTTAGAAATGTTTGATGAAGACGGAGAAGAAGCAGAAACGGATGAAGACGGAAATCCATCAGAAGCGATTACTATCGAAAGTAAATGGTCAAATGCACCTGAACTAGATGATTCTGGAAAAAGCTTTTCTAATAATCAAAAAACGCCTTACCAAATTCATGGTCGTTATATCGTTAGTCATATTAAATCGGGTTACTTATTAATTGACCAACAAGCAGCGCATGAACGTATTTTATTTGAGCAATATTTATTTATGCTCAAAGACCAACAAGCGCCAACACAAAAAGAATTATTTCCGAAACCGGTACAAGTTTCTCCCTTACAAGCACCTATGCTTAGAGATATTTTACCGCAAATTAATTTGTTAGGGATAGATATTCAAGAAATAGATGGTGGGCGATTTGTGATTCATGGGATGCCTGCCGATTGGCGAGGGACAACGGACGAACAAAAATTAGTAGAAACCTTATTGCAACAATATGAATCAAATATTGATTTAGATTTAGGGATAGATGAGAAAATCGCTCGCTCGATGGCTAGAAGTGCGGCAATGAAAAAAGGACAATCCTTGACTATCATCGAAATGCAAGAGTTGATTGACCAGCTTTTTGCCTGCGAAACTCCGTTTAAAAGTCCATTTGGTCGAAATTGTTTTATTACTTATGAACTAGATGAACTGGATAACTTGTTTTCTAGTTAGTTTTGTAGACATTCAATTTTCAATTTAGTATAGTCAAACGTAATCGTCAATTTTAATTGGCTGATTCCTAATTATTTAAAAATCAACCTATTTCAAACCAACCAAATTTGGCGGTTATGAATTACCATTGAAATTTAATTTCCAGCGCAGTAAGACTTGCCTATTAATTACGTTGGTATTTTGAAAATTGAAAATTGAAAATTGAAAATTACCAATCATGTTTAGACTTACAGATGTTGTTAAACACTTATTGATTATTAATGTACTTGTTTTTATTGCAGACCAAATTGTTGGTTTAGACTTTTTGGCGCTTTATTACCCAACTTCTCCTAATTTCCAACCTTTTCAAGTCGTTTCTCATTTTTTTATGCATGGGGATTTAACCCATTTGCTTTTCAATATGTTTAGTTTGTTCATGTTTGGTCGGTTTTTGGAAGAACTATGGGGGCCCAAGAAATTTTTATTATTCTATATTTTTTGTGCTTTAGGAGGCGCTTTTTTACATACAGCAGCTAATTTCTATGAAATATATTCCTTGGAACAAGCAGTTATGGCTTTTCAAGCAGCACCTTCCCATAGCGCCTATTTTGATTTTTTTAATAACCATGAAGAAATCAAGCAAATAATGACTGCTTATGGAGCAGACCAATATAAAGAAATTGCGCAGAGCTTAAAGAATAACTTAGGAGAAGCCCCTCAAATGAGTAGTGCTTTTATTCAAAACTTAGCACAGGGCTATAATCAAGGTATTGCATCTATTCCAATGGTCGGTGCATCAGGTGCGATTTTTGGTTTATTACTAGGTTTTGGTTTAATGTTTCCAGAAATGGAATTTTTTCCAATTCCTTTTAAAGCAAAAATATTTGTACCAATTTTGATGATTATTGAATTAAGTTTAGGTATGAATGCGACTGCTGGTGATAATATTGCGCATTTTGCCCACATTGGCGGCGCTTTATTTGGAATGATATTATTATTACTTTGGCGGAAGACGGGAGACTTAGACTAATCTAGTGACTTAATACAACTAAAGAACCTAAAAATCGTTTAGTTTATAACCTAAAATCTATGTTATGGACTTACCTTCGTCGAATATAGTTGAATAAAAAAGAAGAAGTGCTTATTTTTGAAATCTAAATAAATTGATCAGTTAATTATTTTAGGTGAACTCCAAAAATCGAAAACTAATAACTCGCAATAGAAAAAACGGACTAAGTAATGTTTGATTCAATATGGAAAGATGTTAAAAAGGAATTTTCCTATGGAAATATGGTCACCCGTATCATCTTTGTTAATATCGGTGTATTCCTTTTTGTCTATTTAGTAAAATTAATACTGCGGATTGTACACGGTGGCGACCCTTCTTTTGAACCTGCCTTTGAGAATTTCTCCAATTTTTTATCCATTTCTGGTAATTTATTTTTCGACTTAACGCATCCTTGGGTATTTTTCACCCACATGTTTTTACATTTTGGCTTTTTCCATATTCTTTGGAATATGCTTTTCTTGTATTGGTTTGGTCGAATTGTGGGAGATTTTATTGGCAATCAACGGGTATTGCCTTTATACCTTTTAGGTGGATTAGCAGGAGCTGGTGCTTATTTAATTTTTGCCAATGTTGCTTATGGAGGAGAAGGTTTTGCTTATGGCGCATCAGGAGCCGTTAATGCAATTGTAGTAGCAGCAGCAGTTATTTCTCCTGATTATATGATACGATTACTCTTTTTTGGAGATGTTAAATTGAAATTTATTGCAGCCATTGTTGTCTTATTTAGTTTGATGGGCGTTGCTGATTTAAATAATACGGGTGGAAATATTGCCCATTTAGGTGGTGCTTTATTTGGTTGGTTTTTTATTTTAAAATTAAGAGAAGGAACAGATTTATCTACTGGTATCAACCGATTGCTAGATAAGATAGTTAATCTGTACAAAGGCGTTCCTGAAATGGCGAAAGCAAAGACTAGAAAAGGACCAAGAATGGCCTATAAAAACCCGAATAAAAAACAAGCTAAAGGAAATGCAGCTTCTGATACGGTAGATTTGTCTCACCAAGAAAAAATTGATACTATCCTAGATAAAATCAAAAAATCTGGCTACGAAAGCTTAAATTCCGAAGAAAAAGAGTTTTTATTCAACGCCAGTAAAAAATAATTAACCCCTAAAACCTTATTCCTCAGCGAATGGAAAAAACGTTGCGCTGGCTTAATCTGCTACTCATATTACTAACCTTTCTCTGTTACTTGTCTCCTTTTGTTGACCCAGCTTCCTTTTGGTTTTTCTCTCTTTTAGGCATGGGCTATCCTTGGCTACTCCTTTTTAATATGATTTTTGTACTATGGTGGATTTGGTTGAGGAAATGGTATTTTCTATTTTCGGTTGGCTGCATATTGGTTGGCTGGAATCATTTTCAAAGTTTTATAGGATTGAATTCCGCCTTACCTAAACAAAAAGAAGAATTGACCATTATGACCATGAATAGCATGGTTTACCGAAAATTAAAAGGAGCGACCAAAAAGAGATTTAATCAAACTTTAGTTGACTATAATCCTGATATCATCCTACTCCAAGAGGGCTATGCTAGAACAAGTCCAATTGACAAAAAGAAGTATCCTTATATCTATCAACCTAAAACCAAGCTACTTGGTATCTATTCTAAATATCCTTTTAGTAACAAAGGAAATATGGATATTGGCAATCAAGCCAACGGTTGTATATATGTAGATTTAACGGTTAATCAACAGAAAATTCGAGTATATAATGTACACCTGCAATCGAATCAAGTTGCCCAAGATGCTTCTAAATTAAGGAAAGAAGGAGATTTACAAGAGAAAGAAACATGGATGGGAATTCGAGCCATGCTAGGAAAAGTAAAACGCTCCGCAGTTGTTCGTTCAGAACAAGCTAAAATGATTTTGGCACATTTGAAAAAAAGTAAATATCCAGTTATTGCAGCAGGTGATTTTAATGATACGCCTTTGTCTTATACTTATCAACTATTTTCAAGAACCTTAAACGATGGTTTTAAAGAACGAGCAATGGGCATTGGTACGACCTATAACGGTTCTATCCCTGTACTAAGAATAGACTATATATGGACAAATAAACAATTTAAAATTAATAGTCACCAGGTTATTAAAGAGAACTTTTCAGACCATTATCCAGTTATTAGTAGCATTCAGTTGAAATAGTAACTGTAGTGACCGAGCACTACTAATTTGCTAAATCTGTCTATTCTCGGTCAGCCTGCTAAGCTACTTTTGATACAAACTAAAATCGTTTTATCACCTTGAAACAATAATGTATTTTTAGTCGTCTATAAAAGGTTTAAATTTGCAATTTTTTACGATAAATAAATGAGCTTATGTGTCAACTCTCATTCACTCATAACCTCATTCACTCTTTTCCTAATCAATAATTAATCAGCAAAATGTCTGCTCAACTTACGGTTCATAACAGTTTAACGAGACAAAAAGAAGTTTTTAATCCTATTAACGAAGGTCGCATCGGCATGTATGTGTGTGGTCCAACCGTTTATAGTGATGTGCATTTAGGAAATTGTCGAACCTTTGTTAGTTTTGATGTGATTTATCGGTATTTATTACATTTAGGATATAAAGTTAGATACGTAAGAAATATTACGGATGTAGGGCATTTAGAAGGGGATGTAGATACAGGGGCAGAAGATAAAATTGCCAAAAAAGCACGTATTGAACAAATCGAACCAATGGAGGTCGTGCAAAAATACATGAACGGATTCCACGACATGATGACAGTTTTTAATACGTTAAAACCAAGTATTGAGCCTCGTGCAACTGGACATATCGTAGAACAAATCGAAATGGTGCAGCAAATCATTGATAATGGTTATGCTTACGAGAAGAATGGCTCTGTATATTTTGATACAATTAAGTTAGCCAAAGAAGATGGCAGATATGGAAAATTGTCTGGTCGGATTATAGAAGATTTATTAGTAGAAACTAGAGATTTGAAAAATCAGAGTGAAAAAAACCATCCTTCTGATTTTGCGATCTGGATAAAGGCAGCACCAGAGCATATCATGCGTTGGAATTCTCCTTGGTCAGTCGGCTTTCCAGGTTGGCACTTGGAATGTTCGGCAATGAGTACTAAATATTTAGGTACAAATTTCGACATTCATGGCGGTGGAAATGATTTAAAATTTCCGCACCATGAAAACGAAATTGCTCAGAATTACGGTTCTTGTGATTGCGAACCAGCCAATTATTGGTTACACACCAATATGCTGTTGATGAATGGCAAAAAGATGTCTAAAAGTGTAGACCCAGAAACAGGTATTTCTAACTCTATTGCGCCAGGTGAATTATTTACTGGCGACAATCCAAATATCTCTAAAGGCTACAGTCCAATGGCGGTGCGTTTCTTTATGCTGCAATCGCATTATCGAAGTACACTAGATTTAACAGATGTCGCTTTAACTGCCGCAGAAAAAGGGTATCGTCGATTAATGGACGCCAATAAAATCTTGCAGGATTTAAGCCATCCAGGAAAAGGTAGTGCAGGTGAATTAGATAAAGAAATTCAAGAATTGATTCAATTAGCTTATACGGATATGAGCGACGATTTTAATGCGCCTAAAGCATTGGCTCGACTATTTGAATTAGTTACTAAAATAAATGGCTTAAAAGCAGAGCATTTGGCATTTGACCAAATTACTCCAGAAACATTAGTTACTTTAAAAGCTACTTTTACGACCTTTATCTTCGATATTTTTGGCTTATTAGATGATGCCTTAGCAGGAGGTGGCGACGGAGAATATGAGACGTTAGATGGCTTAATGCAAATGGTGATTAAAATTCGTCAAAGTGCCCGTCAGAATAAAGATTGGGGAACGGCAGATACGATTCGGGATACCTTGAAAGCCTTGAAGATTCAGTTGAAAGATGGGAAAGATGGGACGGCTTGGTCAAAGGAATGATTGTAGGTAAGTGCTTCCAGAACTCAAAGTTCTGGAAGCACTATTTCATAATTTCACATGTTAGCTAAACTAATTTCATACCATAAATTATCTCTTTCCAATTTATTATTGCACATTTCCATAAGCCACAAAATAAGGATTCAACAAATTTTCTTTATTATAAGCCAATGGCTTTTTGGTATCTTCACTAATTATTTTTCCACCTGCTTCTTCTAGAATAATTTGAGCAGCACCCGTATCCCATTCCATCGTCGGTGCTAATCTTGGGTAAACATGGGCTTCCCCTTTGGCTAGAATTAAAAACTTTAAGGAACTTCCTCTAGATACTTTTTCTGGCTCATTTAATTGAGCGATAAAATTAGCCGTTCCTTCATTTAAATGAGACCGTGAACAAACTACCCCTAAACCTTTATCTGTCATATCAAATTTAGGCGCTTTTAACTTCGTTGTTTTTCCATTAATCGTCTCATAAGCCCCTTTATCATAAATCGCTGAATAAACAGCTTCCGTTACAGGGATATACACAATCCCCATCACTGTTTTTCCATAATGCAATAAAGCGATATTAACTGTAAAGTCACCATTCCGCTTAATAAATTCTTTTGTCCCATCTAAAGGATCTACCAACCAAGCATAATCAAAATCTTTTCTTTCACTATACTCAATTTCTTTATTCTCTTCCGAAATAATTGGAATATTTGGCGTTAATTTAACCAAATGGTCACAGATAATTTGATTAGCTGTTCTATCAGCAATCGTTAATGGGCTATCATCTTTTTTATGTGTGACTCCAAAGCTTTCTTCATTTTGATAAATTTCCATAATAGCATGTCCCGCTTCTATGGCAATTTTTTTAACTTCTTCACAAATCGTATTTAAATCGTACATTGAACAATTATTTTATTTAAACTGTAATTTAGATGCTCTTGCTTATGGTATTTCCCATAAGCATTAGCAAAAATAGGGTTACTTTTAACATCCATTCAGTTTACGATGATTTTTTTAAATGGATGTAAAAAATCATATTTATTCAAAAAACTATTATTTACTAATAAGTGAGCGACGAACAAACAAGTGATTTTTCGGCAGACCAACAAGAGGTCTTAAAATCCATTCGGGTTTCTAAGATAATTCTACCCATTATAATCGGAGTTGGCGTAGTCATTTATTTGCTTTGGCAGCAATTTGACCCCATTGCTTTTAAAAAAATTAATTGGAACCAACACACTTTATTTTGGATAACGATGTCTGTTTTATTGTTGATTATTAGGCATATTGCCTATGCTAATCGACTCCGTGTGCTGTCCAACGGTGAATTTAGTTGGCGAAAATGTATTGAATTAATTTTTATTTGGGAATTCAGTTCTGCGGTTTCGCCAACAAGTGTAGGCGGTTCTGCGGTTTCTTTATTTGTCTTAGCTCAGGAAAAATTACCCGCTGCCAAAACAACTGCCATTGTCATTTACACCGCTATTTTAGACACCATTTTTTTTGTTGGTACTTTGCCTATCTTATTTTTGTTATTTGGCCCAAAAATTATTCGACCTAATTTAACAGATTTAAGTAATTTAGATGGCTGGGGGTATACCTTTTTTGGTGCCTATATTTTAATGGCAACTTATGGGCTATTATTTTTTTATGGCCTCTTTATCAATCCTAGTCAATTAAAGAAATTCTTTGAATGGACCACTAGTTTTAGTTTTCTAAAAAAGCATCAAAAAGGAGCAACCAAACTAGGTACAGACATTATTACGGCTTCTGCTGAAATGAAACAAGAAAAATGGAGCTTTCACTTAGCTGCATTTTTATCGACGGCTACTGCTTGGTCTTGTCGATTTTTATTACTCAACTGTTTAATCATTGCCATTGTAGATACGACGGCTACTGACTTTCTTACACAAGCTGGACTTTATTCCAGATTAGAAACTATGTTTGTGATTATGGCTTTCTCGCCAACTCCCGGTGGCGCAGGTTTCGCAGAAATAGTTTTTGGTGGCTTTTTAAGCGATTATGTCCCCGTAGGCATTTCCTTAATCATCGCTTTTATGTGGAGAGGCTTGACTTATTATGCTTATTTATTTGCAGGCGTTATTATTGTTCCAAACTGGGTGAGAAAATTATTGAATAAACGGAAAAAGAAAAAGAGTAAACTTGCTTAATGCAGGAAAAGAGGTCAGTAATCATACCGAAAACTCATGAAATAAACGATCTAACTCCTTTCGATCGTGTATTAATTCGGTTGATTAAGCTCTGAGAGCATCTGAAAATTTACCCGTTTTGTAGTAGTATTTTTCGATATACATTCCAATAACATTGTCATGAATTTGCTCGTTCTTTGAAAAACAAAT
>Ga0208544_10000265_pt1 | contig 42730 bp, 47 predicted proteins | sample DEB08_DNA_9_FD_184526 | JGI IMG/M metagenome (GOLD analysis project Ga0208544, IMG submission 184526) | Aqueous microbial communities from the Delaware River and Bay under freshwater to marine salinity gradient to study organic matter... | ecosystem: Environmental > Aquatic > Marine > Coastal ... | reverse complement strand
TGAAAATATGCGTCAAGCTTGACGTGAACAAGAAATCGAAATGCAAGAAATCGAAAATAACAGTGGACGCTTAAACCTACTCACCCGAAATGTTGGAATAGATCAACCAACATTACCAGATCCAAACGAATCGGCTGTGGGTGAATCGGCTGCAAACCGTCGTATTTTTAGAGGTCGTCTACCGTCAACTGAAATAGCTGCGGGCGAACAAGGGGCTGCTGCAATGTGTGCCAGGGGCCTGGAAAATATGCGTGGGTTGCCGCAGGGGGTTTTTGTATGACATGGCCAACCTAGGTGAGCCTAATGGCCCCATACGTAATTTTATGCAACGTCTTCGTGAGGTAGGTGCGCCAGGAGACAGCAACCGACGTGTGCGTCAAACATTTGACATACTCGGCGGTTGAACTCCGTCAGGCCATTATTGAGACAGTCTCGGGCAAAATCACGCCAACGCCCCAGACCAATCCGTTGACTCTGTTGTTGACCAATCCAACAATGATACGGACGTTAATGGTGCTGTTGAAAACAACAACGCCGCCTCTGATCCGCGCCCTAAAAGAGATAGAAAATAATAATTTTGTTGTTGTTGGGTTAAAAGAAAATTAGACCTTTAATCTACGGAGCCCAATACCCTGAAATCTACGTACTCAAGAGCATCTTAGAATTGATTTATTCAAATACTAATTAATTATTAGGGAATTTTTCATAATTTTTTATTCTAACTAAAACTTTTAAATTAATTATTTAAAAGTTTTTTATATTAGGGTTTCGTTTCAGGCCCTTAAATTTTATACGATATTTATTAAGCAGCAAGCACACATTACAACACTAACATTTTTTCTTGATAAAAAATAAAATTATTAAAATTCCGGCGAATATAACTCAGCTAGGTTAGAGTATTAGATTGTGATTCTAAATGTCATGGGTTCAAATCCCATTATTCGCCTTTAAATTGAATCTTTTAATACATTAAATGAATACCTCAACATTAATAAAGGAAAAGAACGTTTGTAAAACGAAATATTATAAACCAAAAGTACGGTTTACAATTTTTCTAATCGTAAAGGAGTTTTAAATGATTTAAACAAATTTTGATTACAGTGTAATTAAAATTTGCCCTAAGCTAGTGAACTGAACCATCTAAGTAACTAGATAAAAAATCAACCGAGATACCGTAAGTAGTGGCGAGCAAAATCGGTACAGACTATTCTTAAAAATGATGCGTAATATGTTTAAGCCCAATAAACCAAAGAAGGTAACATAATTTAAATAATATGTAGTCCCGTAAAACATGTTCTAAAATTTTAAGATTTAAAGTAGGATGATACAAGTCATGTGTTATTTTAACATTGGGGGCCCACCCTCACAGTCTAAAAAGTATTAATGATTGATAGTGAACAAGTACCGTAAGGGAAAGGTGAAAAAGAATTTTTGAATGTGAAAAATCTTGAAATTTAATGTTTACAATCAGTTGTAGCTTATTTTAAAAGTGACAGCGTTCCTTTTGCATAATGAATCAATGAGTTTATATCAATGGCAAGCTTAAACATTTTAAAGTGTAGGCTAAAAAAAATTAAGTTTTAAATTGCGTTTAAAAGTGCTAGTATTTTTTTCATCTCGAGCACTAGTATAAGCAAAAAACATATTTCATACTTTATTGAGAAACCGTAAATTTTTAGATAACGTTATTAAAAATTGATATTAGTCTTTGATATAAAACCCGAAACTAAGTGATCTAACCATGAACAGGCTGAATTTAAAGCGGTAACGCTTATTGAAGGGCCGAACTCGTGTATGTTGAAAAATACTGAGATGATTTGTGGTTAGGGGTGAAAGGCCAAACAAACTTAGAAATAGCTGGTTTTCTGCGAAATCTATTTAAGTAGAGCGTTTAAAATTCTTTATTTTGAGGTAGAGCACTCAATAAATAAAGGGGACGTAAAGTTTTACTGCATTTAATGAAACTCCGAAGATAAAATTAAAAAGATTTTAAACAGACAGACTATGAGTGCTAAGATTCTTAGTCAAAAGGGAAACAGCCCAAATTATTTGTTAAGGCCCTCAAAAATAATTAAGTGAAAAAGAAAGTAAAAAAATGTTAACAGCTTACAAGTAGGCTTGGAAGCAGCCATCTTTTCAAGAAAGCGTAACAACTCATTGGTTTAGCTTTTTAGCGTCGAAAATGTATAGGGACTTAAGTTATTTGCCGAAACAATAAATTTATATTAATTTGTAAAAATTAATTTAAATGGTAGCAGAACGTTTTGTATATTAAAAAAAATTTATAGTTATATAAGTTGAAGAGATCAAAAATGAAAATATTGATATGAGTAGCGAAAAACGTTTTAGTGAATAATAAACTACGTCACCTTAAGTTCAAGGGTTTTAAGGTAAGGCTAGCCTTCCTTAATGTTAATCGGTCCCTAAGATGACAACGAAAGTTACAGTTAATGGGTAATAATTTTTATTATATTTTAAAGTGACAAAATACAAATTAAAATTTTATTTCATTTGATTCATATTTATGGTTAACTACCATATTTGTCTCAACTATGGTTTAGCTTAATCTTGTTCCAGGAGATAAAAGATCTCAGAAGATCCAAAATAGTTGATAGTACCAAAGACCTGATAGCAAAAAACTTTTAGTTGGAACTTTAACTTAACGCGGGCTGTGATTTATAAGAATAAACTACCATAATGATTCAAATTTTTTTAGTATTTTCAGGAAACAGCTTAGAATAATACCGTACCGTAAACCGACACAGGTGAACAAATTTAGTAAATTAAGGTGCTTGAGTTAATTGTATTGAAGGAACTCGGCAAAATGACTCCGTAACTTCGGGATAAGGAGTAGCTTTTTGGGCATATGTGTCTAAAGAGCTGTCACAAAATCGAGGACAGCGACTGTTTAATAAAAACACAGGTCTCTGCAAATTTGAAAAAAGAAGTATAGAGACTGACGCCTGCCCGGTGCTGCAAGATTAATAGAAAAAGTTCTGGCTTTGACTTTAACCCCCAGTAAACGGCGGCTGTAACTCTGACGGTCCAAAGGTAGCGAAATTCCTTGGCATTTAATTGGTGTCCTGCATGAATGGCGTAACGACTGTCCTACTGTCTCCAACACAATCTCAGTGAAATTGAAATGTCTGTGAAGATGCAGACTACTCGCGGCTAGACGGAAAGACCCTGTGCACCTTTACTATAGTTATAAATTGTAACAAAAGTTTTTTTATATAGTATATGTGGTAAGTTTTTATTAGATTGTGACACAAGTTGCTTATTTAAACATAATTGAAATACCACTTTTAAAAACTTTTGTTACTCATACACTCAAAACAGTTTATAATGGGTAGTTTGACTGGGGCGGTCGCCTCCTAAACAGTAACGGAGGCGTGCGAAGGTAGGCTCAAATTGAAAAAAACCAATTTAAGAGCGTAATAGTATATTGTTTACTTGACTGGAAGATTGACAAATCGAACAGAGACGAAAGTCGGTTATAGTGATCCGATGACTCTGAGTGGAAAAGGTCATCGCTCAACGGATAAAAGGTACGCCAGGGATAACAGGCTAATCATTCTTTAGAGACCCTATCGATGGAGTGGTTTGGCACCTCGATGTTGGATTATCGCATCCTGGAGCTGTAAGTGGTTCCAAGGGTTTGGCTGTTCGCCAAGAAAGGCGGTACATGATCTGAGTTTAGAACGTTGTAAAACAGTTTGGTCCCTATCTACCGTGAGTGTTAAAAATTGAAAGGAGTAAACCCTAGTACGAGAGGACCGGGAAAAGTGAATCTCTGGTGAATCGATTGTTGTTTAAACAGCATTGTCGAGTAGCTATATTTATAATAGATAATTGTTGAAAGCATCTAAACAAGAAACTAACCTTAAAAAAAATTTTTAAAAAGTCGTAAAAGATTATTACGTAATAGGTTTGATGTGTAAGAATTGTAAAGTTTTTAGCAAATAAACACTAAAATTTAAATTGTTTAAGATTTGATAAGTTTAGGTTGTAATTTTCAATTAGACAAAATTGATTTCTTTTTTTTAATGCCACTTATTTGAAGCCTATTAAAAAATTGTTGTTGTTGGCCTCTTAAATATAGTTCCAACACCAATAAAAACCATAGAACCAAAGTTTTTAACTGACAAAAGATTATTAAATATGACATATAAAAATTTTGGTAAACCCCAGGTTGAGATAAAATTATTTATAAGAAAAAACTGCAAAACATGTTTGCATCTCGTCTCAATCACACTCAAATTATCAAAAGTTATGTTATATACTCCATTAGAACAGTTTCAAATTATCTTATTATTTTCTATTAAATTGTTTTGTTTTGATTTTTCAATTACTAATTTAGTGTTAGTAAATTTTTTAGCTTTATTCTTTTTTGGGGCTATTATTGTTTTGTTTAGCTCAAACGCAAATTCATTAAAAGAAACTAGTTTTTTTTTTATCCCAAGTACTTGGCAGGTATTAATTGAAACAGCGTATGAAGCGTCATCACAGTTATTATTTGATAATATCAATAAAGACGGGGAAAAATATTTCCCTTTCATTTCTGTCATCTTTACTTTCGTTCTATTTAGCAATTTGATTGGATTAGTTCCTTATAGTTTTACAACAACAAGTCATCTTATTGTTACGTTTACTTTATCTTTTTCTATTTTCGTTGGGATAAATATAATTTGTATACAAAAACATAAATTCCATATGTTATCTTTGTTTATTCCTTCAAACACTTCTTTTGGTTTAGCTTTATTATTAGTGCCTATTGAGCTTTTGTCGTATGTTTTTAAGCCTATTAGTTTAGGGGTTCGACTTTTCGCAAATCTAATGGCAGGGCATACACTTTTAAAAGTGATTGTAGGTTTCTCTTGGAGCATGTTATTATTAGAAGATTTTTTAGCAGTTCTTCATGTAATACCTTTACTAATTTTAGTTTTATTAATGGGCTTAGAGTTAGGCGTAGCCGTAATTCAAGCATATGTATTCACTATTTTAACTTGTATTTACTTAAACGATGCCATTAATCTTCATTAATTAATGTGAGTTCAAACAGCATTGTTGAGTAGATATATTTATAATAGACAATTGTCTAAAGCATCTAAACAAGAAACTAACTTTAAAAAATTATTACGTAAGAATTGCGAAGTTTTTAACCAATAAACATTAAAATTTAATAAGTCTTTTAATTATACAAAACTGAGTTCTTCTTTTTAACGTTATTAAGTTAAAACTGTACTATTATGTTATTAAGGGTTTGTAAGCTGAACCCTTATAATGCAAAACATGTTTGCATCTCGGTCTCAATCACACTCAAATTATCAAAATTTATAACCTTTGGAACCAAAACTCAACGTTCTATCCAATTGAGCTATAAATGTAAAGAAATGATTTTACAAAACCTAAAAATATATATAAAAAAAAGAATACTAAAAAGAGTAAAGAAAAATTCCCTAGATATTGACATAACCTTATTTTTAACTGGAGTATTAAAGCTTGTTTTAAACAAAAGAAACGCATTAATAACTATAATGTCAGTTCAACTAATTAGTGATGGTATTGTTGGGTTATGACTACGTGCTAGGGCCCCAAATTATTTAACACCACAGGCTTTATCTATTTTCTCAAAGTATTAGGTGTCAATAAAAACGACAAAAAAAATTTAGCAGGGATATTTACCTTCAATATGGTTGTAAATTACTTCAATTCCGCGTACCGAATTAAGAGCCTAATTTCGTTTTAACCCCGATACCATGTGCATATTTTCAGTTTTTCTTGTTATCATACATCTTAATGTTGTTTACGTCAAGAAATATACGTTTTATAAAGGGTCTCTGTTTAGGGTTCCTAACATTTCCAACGTCTTAAATTTTATATTAATGCCTACGGAATTTTTATCATTTTTTCTCAAGCCGTTGACTCAAAATTTTTTGAACTTACCTGCCAACTATTTAGTATCAAAAGTAGCAGTAGGTTCTTCTTGGGGCGTATTTTTGATTACTATTGTTGCTCTGTCAGAAAAAATTATTGAATGACACTTTTTTTAAGCCTTAACTCAAACATAGTACCTATTGCGTGTTTTTTTTGTTTATAAGTGCTTTATGAAAGTTTATTCAATTAAGTTTCCGTCACAGGTGTATTGTGACTTTTTTTCTTATTTCTATTTCATTGGTTTTTTATATTCTAATCCCCCAAACTAAGAGATAAGGCTGCCTGGAGACCTACGGTGGGTGATATGACCATCACCTGGTCGGCTTTACTTGGGGCTTAGATATCGACCAAAGTTTCCTTTCCATGGCATTGTCAATCGAGATTTTAACGACTCAAATGATCCGGAACCAGATCATTTGGCTTTTCCGGGCGCTCCCGCTCAGGAACCCGCTAACAATACTGATAACAATGATGTCCCTGGTGAGGCCGTTGGTAATAACAATAACTTAACCAACCTTAGGCTCGGTTATTCAGGTCGCTACCCTTTTTCTTCTAGAGGAAGGTAATGGCCGCGGTCAAAATGGAATTAAGCTTTTATAAACACTAGAAACACGGAAAAAGTTTACGGAATTCCATAAAAAATACAATTAACTTGTATTTTTTTGTAAGATTTAAAGTCAAATGAGTTTGAAATTTGGTAAATAATTTCAGGCTGTCCAAAATGAGTTTGATCCTGGCTCAGAATGAACGCTAATAATATGCTTTACACATGCGAGTTGCACGGCACTTTGTCGTAGCGGACGGGTGAGGAATACACAATCGTTACGCTTAATGAATTAAAATCTATTAAGCCTGACTTAATCTACCTTTTAAATTAAGATAAACTAAATTGATTAAAGTTTTAAACTTTTTTACGGTAAAACTATTTATAGTTCATAGTAATATTAAATGATAAGCAGGTAAACTTATTAAAGATTATAAAACGTCCATTTATATAATTGTTAAAAGATGAATTTGTGCAAGATTAGGTTGTTGGTAGAAATAAAAGTTTACCAAGCCTTTGATCTTTAGTTGGTCTTAGAGGATGTACAACCACACTGGAACTGAGACAAGGTCCAGGCTACTTTTAGCCAGCAGTGAGGAATATTGGACAATGAACGAAAGTTTGATCCAGCAATATTATGTGAATGATTGACGGCTAATTATTGGTTGTAAAGTTCTTTCGTTAAAAATGATAATGACGTTATTTAAAGAAGTTTTAGTCCCGGCCAATCTCGTGCCAGCAGCCGCGGTAATACGGGAGGGGCAAGCGTTATTCATAATTACTGGGCGTACAGCGTCCGTAGATTGTATTACAAGTTATATGTTAAAATTTAAAGCTTAACTTTAAAAAAAGATATAATACTGTTTTACTTGAGTTTAATGCAGAAAAGTAGAATTTCATGTTAAGGAGTAAATTCCAAAAATATGTGAAGGAATATCATTAGCGAAAGCGACTTTTTAGTACAAACTGACATTGAGGGACGAAAGTGTAGGGAGCAAACAGGATTAGATACCCTGGTAGTCTACACTGTAAATTCTGAGTGCTGTAATTTAAAAAAATTTTAGATTTTTTAAGCTAACGCCATAAGCATTCCGCCTGAGGAGTATGATCGCAAGATTGGAACTCAAAGGAATTGACGGGAGCCTACAACGAGTGGTGGAGCATGTGGTTTAATGCGATAATCCGCGCAAAACCTTACCAACCCTTGACATATTGAAAAAAAATTTGAAGCAATGCAAATTTTTCTATTATTAATTACGAAATTAATTAATTTTCATTACAGGTGTTGCACGACTGTCGTCAGCTCGTGTCGTAAGATGTTTGGTTAATTCCTTTTAACGAGCGCAACTCTTATTTTTAAGAATCTACTTTCAATTCTAGCGTATTTCAACTTCGAATACCGGATTACAGAGGCCTAATTTCGTTTTGACCCCGTTGCTTGAACAACGGTATAGTCAGAACATGCCTCTGAAAGTTACAATCTTCGGTGTTTGTATTGAAACCTCAATACGTATTAGAACTTTTGCTTTAAAAAGACTGTGAAATTCAAAAAATTTCAAAGGAAGGTGAGAATCAAGTCAAGTCACTGTGGCCCTTATGGGTTGGGCTACACACGTGCTACAATGAAAATGACAAAAAGTAACAAAAACAAAAATTTTTAGTTAATCTTTAAAAATTTTCTTAGTTCGGATTGTAGACTGCAACTCGTTTACATGAAGGTGGAATCACAAGTAATCGCAAATCAGAACGTTGCGGTGAATACGTACCTTGGCTTTGTACACACCGCCCGTCACATGCAAAAAGCTAGCTTTACTTGAAAATTAAACTCCTCTTTTTTTTCTTAGAAAAAAAAAAGTTAGTTCATTGAAAAGTTAGCAATTTGGATGAAGTCGTAACAAGGTAGCTGTACGGGAACGTGTAGCTGGAACAAATGAAATAGTTCAGTTGGTTAGAACGTTGGAATCATAATCCAAATGTCAGGGGTTCAAATCCCTTTTTCATTATTCAATTTTTTAAACTTTATGATAGCTAATTTATTTTTCTATTTTTTTTCTTACGTATTACTTACAAGTTCTTTAATGATTATTCTTAGTCAAAACTCTATATATTCTGTATTATTTTTAGTATTAAGCTTTGTTTCATCTTCTAGCATTATATTTCTATTAGAATGTGAGTATATTTCATTGATTTTTATTATAGTGTATGTCGGCGCTATTGCAGTTTTATTTTTGTTTGTGGTAATGATGTTAGATATAAAAACAGTTTATTTAGCAAAAGATTCTTTAAAATACTTTCCATTTGGAAGTTTTTTAGGAATTGTTTTTTTATTTGAAATTTTAACAGCAGTGCCAAGTACTTTTGAGTCGACCAACCCTTATAGCATTAGTTTTTTATCTAATCATTACTCAGATTGGTTTAATAAATTAGATTATATGACTGAAATTTCATCTATTGGGTATTTGTTGTACACAGATTATGCCATACAATTTTTACTTTCGGGTAATATTTTACTTTTAGCGACAATTGGACCAGTAACATTAGTTTTGGTTAGGTCCATTGAAACTAGCAAAACTCAAATTGTGTTCAAACAGCTTTCTCGTACGTATAGTTCTGTTTTATCTATTTAAAAACTACTATAACCGGTATAGCAAGATTTGTGCCCCTCTTTAATTTCATTTTGATATTGTTGTTTATTTTGTGTTTTTTACTACTATAGAAACCATTTCAGTTTTTCATGAATATTTTTGGTTCATTTAACGGTATCGCCAAGGAAGAGCAATTGGTTAGCTCGCTAGGCTCATGTTCTAGAGGTTGTAAGTTCAAGTCTTACCTTTGGTATTAATTGTTTTGTTATGTGACTATAAAATTTACTCTTTTTCAATTAATTTATAAATGTTAATATTTAAAGAAATACAACTATTACCTGAAATTTTTTTAGGTATTTCTATAATTTATTTGATTATTCATGGGACTTTTATATCAGTTAATACTAGGTATTTGTTGATTCAAAATTCGGTTCTGTATCTAAGTGTTTTAACTATCGTTCTTTTTTGTTTTTTGTTAGTAAATAATGTTATTGAACGTGGCGATTTTCAAATTTTCAATAACACTATTATAATTGATTATCTGAGTTTCTCTTCTAAAACTTGGATAGCTATAACATCAATCTTCTGTTTTTTAATGAGCCAACGTTATATAAATATACAAAAGATTAATTTTTTTGAATATAGCATCTTAATCTTATTTGCTCTGTTAGGTATTTTTTTTATTTGTTCTTCTAACGATTTAATCACTGCATACCTAGCTATTGAATTACAAAGTTTGTCTTTTTATATCATGGCAGCCATGAAAAAAGATTCAGCTTTTTCGGTAGATGCTGGTTTAAAATATTTTATATTAGGTGCTTTTTCGTCTAGCTTATTTTTATTTGGGTCATCTATCTTATATGGTGTCAGCGGTACTACTAATTTCGAAGACTTGAAAAACTTTTTATTTTTGATTGATGGAGAGTATAACAGCATATATGCGTCAAATAGCAATACTTTCATAAAACATGTTTTTCTAGACGGGAGTTTAATTCAATTTGCTTTAATCTTCGTTTTTGTAAGTCTTTTATTTAAACTAGCAGTTGCCCCTTTTCATTTGTGGTCTCTAGATGTTTACGAAGGGTCTCCTTCCAGTTCAACATTTTTTTTTGCAGTCGTCCCTAAACTAGCAATTTTCGTTTTACTTATTCGCATTTTTTACTCAAGTTTTTTTGAGCACATAACCAAATGGCGTTATTATCTTGTTGTTATAGCCGTATTAACAATCATTGTTGGTTCCTTTGGGGGTTTAGAACAAAAAAAATTGAAAAGTCTTTTAGCGTACAGTTCAATAAGTCACATGGGTTATACATTGGTTGCGTTCAGCGCTGGGACTTTTGAAGGAATGCAAATATTATTTTGTTATCTTCTTTTGTATATGGTTGCCGGTTTGTGTATTTGGTCGATTTTTTTAGTACTACAACTAAAACATAAATATGTCAAAAAACAAAATAAAGATTTAGCAGAATTAACTTCATTAAGCAAATCTAACAATATCTTAGCTTTATTCTTTAGCACTGTTTTATTATCTATAGGAGGGCTTCCACCAATGGTTGGCTTTTTAGTCAAAATCGGTATTTTTTTGGCATCTATAGAAACTACCATGTATTTAGTCGCAATAGTTAGCATTTTGTGTAGTGTGATTTCAACATTTTACTATATTCGAATAGTAAAAACTATGTATTTTGAAAGTTCTGTAGCAGGAAAATTATATTATCCCATTAAGCCTAATACTTCGATATTGATAGTTTGTTTATTTTATTTCTTACTTTTTCTATTTATAAATCCGACGTTATTCTATGTAATATCCCATAAAATAGTTTTATTGTTGACTATGGTAATGGTGTAATAATTAACTACATCCAATAAACTTTTTGGGTAAAAGTCACATTTATCTTATTCTGGCATCGTTTTTTTGTTTAGTTTTGGCACTTATTTTAAACACTTTTATTTGGCTAGATAACATAATTTGGTTAATGTATTAGATTGCAAATCTTTAAATATCGGTTCAAGTCCGATTTTAGCTTTTTTTAGCATTTTTAGCTCAGTTGGATAGAGCATCAGCCTTCTAAGCTGACAGACATAGGTTCAAGTCCTATAAAGTGTTAATGTTAGACTTTTTTTTATTAAACTTGACAAATTTGCTAGTATTTCTTTTAGCACTGCCTTTAATTGGTACTTTTTTTTTGTTATGAGTGCCATCTTCTAACCACTCATTATTAAAATCCACAGCTTTAAATGTGTCTTGTCTTTTGTATGTAATCTCACTTTTCTTATGGGTTTTTTTCAATAAATCTATCGGCTCTTTTCAATTTGTAACCAAATTATTATGAATTCCTTTTCTAAATTTAAACTTTAGTTTAGGAGTTGATGGTATTTCACTTTTTTTTATTCTTTTAACTACTTTGTTAATTTTTCTATGCATATTGATAAGTTGAACTAGTGTCAAAAAAAATATAAAGGAATTTTTAATCGCTTTTCTAGTGATGGAATTTTTTCTAATTGGAGTTTTTTCCATTTTAGATTTGCTGTTGTTTTATATATTTTTTGAAAGTATATTGATTCCAATGTATTTAATTGTCGGTGTTTGGGGTTCTAGAGAAAGAAAAATTAGAGCCGCTTATTTTTTTTTCCTCTACACTTTGTTAGGTTCTGTTTTAATGTTATTATCCATTCTATATATTTACTATCAAGCGGGGACAACTGATTATGAAGTGTTGTTAACGTTTATTTTTTCTAAAACGGAACAAAACTTTTTATGATTTTCTTTTTTTGGCTCTTTTGCAACTAAAGTTCCAATGGTTCCTGTACACTTGTGGTTACCAGAAGCACATGTTGAGGCTCCTACGGCAGGATCGGTTATCTTAGCTGGTATTTTATTAAAGTTAGGGACTTACGGCTTTCTTCGCTTTTCATTTCCTTTATTCCCAGAAGCATCTTTGTATTTCTCGCCAATGGTATACCTTCTTTCAGTCGTTGGTATTGTATACACGTCTTTCACGGCAATTCGCCAAACAGATTTTAAACGAATTATTGCGTATACTTCTGTGGCCCACATGAACCTTGTGATGGTAGGTCTTTTCAGTTTTAATACAATTGGTTTAGAAGGTGCCATATTACAAAGCTTAAGTCACGGTTTTGTTGCAAGTGCTTTATTCTTAATTATTGGAATAATATACGAAAGACACCATACTAGAATGGTTAAATATTATGGAGGCATCGTGCATACTATGCCTTTATATACTTCTATTTTTTTATTTTTTACGATGGCAAATATTGGGTTACCTGGTACAGGAAGCTTTGTAGGTGAGTTTTTGATATTAGCAGGTTCTTTCCAAACTAATACTAGTGCCACTTTTATCAGTGCTACTGGTATGATTATTGGTGGGTGTTACTCATTATGGTTATTCAATAGAATTTCTTATGGTAATTTAAAGACTCAGTATCTTAAAGATTACATTGACATCAATAAGCGAGAAGCTTTTATTTTCTTACCGTTAATTCTTGGGACTATTGTTATCGGGTTATACCCAAATATTTTTTTAAATTCAATGCATATGAGTGTTAATATGTTAGTTGAAATTACACATATTTATAGTTTATAAATGATATATATTTTAGAAACAGAACTATTAGAAAATAAGTCAGTTTTTTTTTCTTTAACAAAAATTTTTGGTATTAATCAGTTTCAATCTTTTCTGATTTGTAAAACGTTAGGTTTATCGCATAACTGTACACTGTCTAAGTTAACCCCGGACCAAATCTTAAACTTGATTAAATTTGTAGAAAAATCCAATTTACTGATAAATGGTAATTTAAAAAAATTAAACATTATGTTAGCGAAAAAACTAATACAAATAAAAGCATATAAAGGTCTTCGCAAATTACATGGGTTACCCATAAGAGGTCAGCGAACTCACACTAACGCTAAAACAGCATCTAAGTTCCGTTAAGTACATTTAAGCTTAAACAAGATGAGCAATTTTTTGTTTGTATAAGCACACGTCGTCAAAATTATAAAATTTATGTTTATTATTTTATCTATTTATTCAAAAAATTCAAACTCACTAACGAACTTCTTAAAATTTTTTTACAAATTTAAAATGAATAAAACTTTTAAACTAAAGTTTTATATTACTCAATCGCAAAAAAAAAAAAAACTCTCTTTTTTTTCTGTTTTACAATCACCTCATGTTAATAAAAAATCCCAAGAACAATTCGAGTACTCTTTACATTGCAAACAATTAAAAATTCACGTATCTCAATTAGCTAGATTTTTAACCGTTTGAAAAAGCATTAAAATAACACTGTTTTCAGATATTCGGGTAGAAATTAAATGTCGGCTAAGTGATAAGCCATTAACCTTTTGTTTGTCCAATAAAACGGACTTCGACAATTTTATACTTAAATTTTTAACTAAAAACGCTTGATACCGTATTAATAAAGTTAAACGTAATTACCTTAGAAAAAAACTAGAGCTTGCATATTGTGTAAACCCCAAAAAAAATTTATCAAATAAAATTGTACATACATCCTTAAAATTATTAGATATACACGGTGAAATTTTAATAAAAGGTGTTTGTAAAAAGTTTGGATAGCTCAGTAGGCAGAGCAAAGGACTGAAAATCCTTGTGCCGGCAGTTCGAACCTGTCTCTAAACACATTAAAGCTTTTTTATGGTAAACACTTTGTGAAATATATCTGCTAACTTAAAAAATAACCAAATTGCTCGAAGACATTTTTTTTTCCAACCAAAAACTAAATTAACAATTGCTTTCTTAAATATTTTGTGAAATGAAGGTTTCATTCTAGGTTACAAAATTGATAACTCAGACTCAAGTTTATTAAAGATTTTTTTAAAGTTTAAAAAAAAAGATCCGGTGATAAATTCAATAAAGTTTGTTTTTAAGCCTAGTCGCAATATATGTTACTCAGTATCACAACTATGAAAACTTGATTCGAAAAAAAGTCTCATTGTATTGACTACATCTAAAGGTTTAATGACGGCCCATGAATGCAAAAAAACTCAAACAGGAGGTAAGCCTTTGTTTATAATTAGATAAATGGGTTACGTTACAAAAAGACATATAATTAAAATCCCAAAAAACGTATCAATATATTACTGTGATACGAAACGCATTATAATTTTTGCAAATCCTTTCACTCAGAAAGCATTAAAACTAAAAACTAGATTGATTATTGAAAAAGAGGAAAGAATAATTAAAGTAACCCGAATGCCTTTTTTTGAGATTTCAAATAATGAAAAAAAAAAGCTAAAGGCTGTACAAGGGACTCAAGTAAGCTTGTTAAAACAAATGCTTTTAGACATTTCCCTTCTTTTTTGCAAAAAACTTAACCTCATTGGTGTGGGTTTTCGCGTGTCGGCGTTAAAGATACTTGACCTAAACTTGTTGTATTTCAAATTAGGATACAGTCATTCTATCTATTTTAAAGTCCCAAAAAATATAAAAACTTTTTGTTTAAAAGCTAACAAGCTTTTTATTTTAGGTTATTCTTATTCATTCTTAACTCAAATCGCTGCATTAATCAGATCATATAAAGTTCCTGAGCCGTACAAAGGAAAAGGTATATTACACACGACCGAAAAAATTACGTTAAAAGAAGGTAAAAAAGTATAAAAATGAAAACTAATTTAATAAAAAATCAAAATTATAAACTGTTTAAATATAATTTATTAAAACTACAAGTGTATTCTAACAAATCTTCTTTTAGTACAGTCAATTTTTCAAACCAAGTATTAGAAAAAATCCAAGCATACTTAAAGCAAGTCCTCAAAATTATTTTTGAATACCATGTCTGTCGTTTTAAAATCTTGTTTGTAGGATTTCCCGTTATTTCTAAAATGAAACAATTAAAACTTACACACTTTACAAACCACGATTTTATCTCGGAGAAATCTTGAATTAGTGGTTTTTTTAGAAATCGTTTTTCAATATTAACTTACTTAAAGTTGGTACAATCACAGAATTTTTCAAAAAACCTCCAGCTTTTGTTAAAAGTTAAAGCAAAACCCCACTTAGTCGTTATTTTTAATCAAAAAGTTGAAACCAACACAGTTAACGAGTTTTATAAAGCCGGTATCCCTATTCTGTCTTTTGATTGAAAATCTCTAAATATTTCAAAAGTTGCTTACAAAACGTTAGGAAATTATAACTTTATTGAAAGAAAAATGAAACTAACTTTTTTCTTCCTTTTTTACTCATTATTAAAAAAAACACCAATAAAAACTAAAATTTTCCCTAATAAGTTTGCTCAATCTAATATTACAAAAACACCATTAAATTTTGGTTATAAAAAATCGAAACATTTATGCATTCTATAAAAAACCGGCGCAATAAACCATTATATAAAAAATTTTTGCCATTGAGAAAAGATATTCAAAGCAGAGACAAACTTTTAAGATTCAAAAAAAGAAAATGACAAAAATTCCAACGTTTGCTTTCAAAACTAAAAAAAAAAAATTTTTATGACCCCACCTCGTACTTTTTATTTAATTTCAAAAATTTTTTTAGTAGAAAATTTAAATATAATCTCCAAAATAAACAAAGATTAAGTTTATATTACGGTAGGTTGAGAAAAAGCTATTTAAAAAAGCTAGTTAAAGGAACGTTAAAAGAATTTAAAAGCTCGAATGTGTTACCTACTACTTTGTTTATTAAAAAGTTAGAAACTAGGTTAGATACTGCATTATACCGAACGCATTTTTCTTACAGTTTTAGTAACGCAAGGCAATTAATTTCACATAAAAAAGTATACGTTAACAACAAAATTGTCCAACATAATTCTTATTTGCTAAAAAAAGGGGATTTAATAACACTGGATAAAAGCAGTTATGAATTTGTTACGGCAAATATTTCAAAATCAAAATTTTGGCCGATACCTCCTAAACACTTTTACGTAAACTATAAAACCCTCCAAATATTAGTAATAGAAGATATTAACTATATGAATTGTCTGACGTATTACCCTTTTTATATTGATTTTAATTCTTTTCTTAAGTTTTATGAAAGATAAAAAATTTTGGATTAGTAGAGCCAATTTTTTATTTTGAGTTTTTCTGTCTTCAGTAGCTCAAAGGTAGAGCGAGTGGCTGTTAACCATTAGGTCGTTGGTTCAAGTCCAACCTGAAGAGGACTTATGATTAGGTTAAAAATTATCTAAATGTTAATTTGGAAATAATCGGATTTGAACCGATAACTTTATGCTTGCAAAGCATACACTCTACCAATTGAGTTATACTCCCTTCTCAAGTTATTGCATAAATGATTTATAGCTATGGTTAATTAATTTTTTGTTGTTTGTTAATTCTAAATTCATTGTTAAAATAGAAGTTGTGTTTTTTACTAATTTTTTAGTTCGAAATTTTTTTACTTCAACAAAGCTTGGGATAACAGCGCTAATATTAAAATAATAAAAAAAAAGTAGAGTAGTTAAAAGTCCGAATACTTGAGCACCTAATGTTAAAATATCAAATTGTGGAATGTTCAAAAAGCTCGTTTGGTGAAATTGGTAGACACGTCAGACTTAAAATCTGATTTTTATAGAAAAAGTATCGGTTCAAGTCCGATAACGAGTATTTAATATAGTAACGCCAAAATGATGGAATTGGTAGACATACTAGGTTTAGGTTCTAGTTCTTTTTAGATAAGAGTAAGGGTTCAAGTCCCTTTTTTGGTAAAATTATTTAAACAAATGCCTACTATTAATCAATTATGTCGTCGTAAAAGAAAAAAAAAGCAAACCCGAAATAAAGTGCCTGCATTGGGCAATTGTCCACAAAAAAAAGGAGTGTGTACCAAAGTATTTATGAGAACTCCAAAAAAACCCAATTCAGCATTAAGAAAGCTAGTTAAACTACGGTTAACTAACAAAAAAAAGATAATGGCTTATATTCCTGGTGAAGGTCACAAACTGCAAGAATACTCCACAGTTTTAATAAGGGGTGGCCGCGTAAAGGACTTACCTGGTATTAAATACCATTTAGTTCGAGGTAAATTAGATTTCAGTGGTCTAAAAGAGAGAAAAACATCACGTTCCAAATATGGCACTAAAAAAACGAATATATCATAGGCTATGAATAAAAGAATAATCAATCAATTATTATTAAATGGTAAAACGTCAGTTTCTGAGAAAATTTGATTAAGAAGTCTCAAGACTTTTTATAAATCGCTTTTTAAAAATCATAAAAAAGTTATTACTCAGGCAGTTGTAAATATAGCGCCTTTGCTAAAAATAAAACAATTAAACAAACAAACAAAACGTGCACAACAAAAAGAATTTCCTTACATAGTGAACGACAAAAATCGAATTTCATCAGCTTTAAGTTTTTTCTTAAATAAGACAAAAAATAAAAGTGAAACAAAAATACATAAAAAACTTGTTACTGAGTTATTGATCACAGCGAATAATTCAGGAGTAAATATAAATAAAAAAAAAAGTTTATACGAATATGCTTTTGTAAAGAAAAAGTATTTTTATTATAGATGGTTTTAAAAATTTGGTAAAGTAATACATTTAATAGGATTTGAACCTATGACCTTTGGAACCGAAACCCAACGCTCTATCCAATTGAGCTATAAATGCAAAGAAATGATTCAACAACAAACAATTTTGAAAGTAACAGATAATTCAGGCGCTAAAACTGTAAAGTGTATAAAAGTTTTAAATGGTTTTAATAGGCGTGTTGCTATCCTTGGAGATACAATTGTAGTATCTATACAAAAACTTCGTAATAAAGCTCGAGTAACCTCAAAAGTAAAAAAAGGTGAAATTCATCACGCAATCATTATTAGAACCAAAAGTAAAACAGTGAAAAAAGATGGTACTACATTCTTTTGCCAATCAAACGCAGTCAGTTTAATAACTAAACAAGGAAAACCGTTCGCATCTCGAATCATGGGCCCCATGCCTAAAATTCTTAAAAAAAGAAAAAAAATCAAGTTTGTAACTCTTTCTTCAGGATTTATATAAAAGAATTTAAATGTTTTTTTTTGAAGCATATTTTCACGATATCGTGAAATACGATTTAATTAATACGTTTTTTTGCCAAAATATAGCAAAAATCCCTAAACTAAAAAAAATAATATTAAATTTCGGTTACCAAAAATCGAATTTCAAATATCTTATTACTAGTTTATTAGCTTTAGAGTTTGTTTCATCTAAGAAAGGCAAAATAACAAAATCTAAACATATAAATGTGTTTTTAAAGATAAAAAAAGGAAACCCTGTAGGTTGTAAGGTAGTGTTAAAAAAAAGTGCTATGAACTTTTTTTACATTAAATTAAAAACGTCTATCTTCCCTAAAACTAAACAATCCAAAACACTTCAAGGGCCACAAGATTTAAACTTAGTCAAATCTGTTTCTTTCCAAATCAAAAATCCTTTGTTGTTTACAGAGTTAGAAAACCAATTTCAGTTTTTTAAAGATGTTCCGCAGTTAGACGTTACATTACTTACGAGTTCCAATTCTCAGAAAGAACTGTTTTTTTTGCTCAAGTCGGTTAAATTTTTTCTATAATTCTAAAATTTTTAAAGCAGAAGTAACTCAATTTGGTAGAGTGTAATCTTGCCAAGATTATGGATGAGGGTTCAAATCCCTTCTTTTGCTTTTACCGGATAAGTGGTCGAGTGGTTTAAGGCGTTAGTTTTGAAAACTATTGTATTGAAAAGTACCGTGGGTTCGAATCCTACCTTATCTTCTAGTTAATTCATGTTTAAACTAAAAATGATTTTATTAATAATTTGTACTGTATTGAAAATTCTCGCAATCGTCGTTCCTTTATTAATTTCCGTAGCGTACTTTACTATAGCTGAAAGAAAGATTATGGGTATTATACAAAGAAGAAAAGGTCCAAATGTTATTGGCTTTTTAGGCTTATTACAACCACTGGCTGATGGATTGAAGTTATTTGTAAAAGAAACTATATTACCTAGTAATTCTAATATTATTATATTTTTGATTGCCCCTATGCTAACGTTTGTTTTAAGCTTAATTGGTTGAGCTGTTTTACCTTTATCAAATCAGATAGTGTTATCAGACTTGAATGCTGGAGTGTTGTATTTATTTGCAACATCTTCACTTAGTGTTTACGGTATTATAATGGCTGGTTGGTCCAGTAATTCAAAATACCCATTTTTAGGGGCATTGCGTTCTGCGGCTCAAATGATTTCTTATGAAGTGTCTATAGGATTTATCATAATTAATGTGTGTATCTGTGCAGGTTCTTTTAATTTAAGTTCCATTGTAACTGCCCAAAATAATGTTTGATTTCTGATACCTTTATTGCCTATGTTTATTATTTTTTGTGTCTCAATGCTTGCTGAAACGAATCGTCATCCTTTCGATTTGCCTGAAGCTGAAGCAGAGTTAGTTTCAGGGTACAACGTAGAATATTCAGCAATGACTTTTGCTTTATTTTTTTTAGGTGAATACGCTAATATGCTTTTAATGAGTGCTTTTGTTTCTGTACTATTTTTAGGGGGTTGATTTCCTATTATTAGTATATTTCCTCTTACTTTGTTTCCGGGTAGTGTATGGTTTAGTTTAAAGATTGCTTTGGGCGTCATCTTTTTTGTAGTTACGCGAGCAACTTTACCAAGATATAGATATGATCAATTAATGTACATAGGTTGAAAAAGTTTTCTTCCGTTGTCCTTAGGTTATTTATTGTTTTCAGTAGGTATTCTAATCAGTTTTAATTGATTGCCCACTTAAATTTAATAAGTTCTGTTTTAAAAACCATATGAATTGTAGTCAATTCATAAATTACTATTATACAAATGCTAATCGTTATTTGGTAAAAAATTTCCGGAGGTGTTACAAATGTTGATAAAACAAAGAACGAAAAATAGAGAATTTTTCTGAATTTCTGAATAATCAACAAATTAGTTTTAAACAGGTCTAAAAAGATAAAAAATAATATTATTGTCTGGTATACTAAATTACACAAATAGTACATTGATTTGTAAAATTTAAAATATTCGATTAGTTTCGCCTCGAAATAAAATGTAAGGCTTTGAAAAGAAAAGAATTCTTGAAATTTGAAAAAAAAGTGTCAGCTAGCAGGAAAAATAAAGTTATTGAATGCAAAAATAAAGATTCCCCAGCAAATTATTGCAACTACTATAATTGCTTTAAAGTAAGCATGCTCAAACATGTGCAACCCTGCAGATAAAAAAGTGAAAACTTGACATGCTACAAATATAATTGTTATTTGATTAGCCACGTGGTATGATAATTGTAGATAAGTAACAAAAACTTCGGCTATATCGGTAGTTAAAAAATATAATAGGTTATTATTATTTGATTTCATTGTGCTAAACCCCGTGAAAATGTATAATAAAGTTTCTTTAAAAAAGTAACAATTTATCATTACAAAACATCAAGCAACACAAGAAAAAAAAACACGGTATTTGATCTCTAATAAGTATCTATAAATCATAAATTTTGTAGGAAAATAGTTCAGTTGGCAGAGCAGTGGTTTCCAAAACCAAAGGTCAGGGGTTCAAATCCCTTTTTTCCTGGATTTATTTTTTTTTCAAATTTTTATAAATTTTATTGTGTTTAATTAAATTAAGCAAACTTTTTCCTGTTTTTGAAAAATCACCAAACAGTAAAATTCCTAGAAAAAATATGACAACAAGTTGACTTACACTTATATTTCTCATAAAATCAAAAATTAGGTCTGTATCGGCGTAGGCTTATAGTTTAGAGGTAGAACGTACCGCTCATAACGGTTTCGTCGTAGGTTCAAGTCCTACTAAGCCTAAAAAAACGAATGGATTTTAACTTAAAAACTTATAAGCGTTTCAAAATTAAATACTATATCAAAACAACAAACTATTTCTTCTTTTTCCACGGGACTTCTTTAAACAATGAAAATTGAATCAATATTGAACAACTTATGGCTAACCATAAATTAAAGTATTTTAGAATTTTAAATAAAATAATGATTAATACTTTAAGCAATTCGATCTTCAAAAATCTAACTTTGTTAATACATGGTCCTATCATATTATTAAATAGTAACAATGCTAACTTAACTTTTAAAGAATTAGAAAATATTAACCCGTCTATGAAACTATTGGGTTTTAGATTAAACAATAGAGTGTATTCTAAAAAACAGGTCGAAAAATTAAAAAAGTTATCCTATTTAGAAAACATTTCTGGTTTCCACAATTCTTTAAAAGTTTTTACTAAAATACCGTACTATAAATTTAAAAGCAAAAAGCTTACTTCATTATCGAAATAATGTGATTCGAACACATGACTTCCTGTTCCCAAAACAGGCACGCTACCAGGCTGCGTTATATTTCGTTGAAGAAAGTAGGATTCGAACCTACGGTAAGATTAACTTAACAGATTTACAATCTGCCACTTTCAACCACTCAGTCATTCCTTCTATGCTCTTTTAGATCGGGTACGAATTTTGATTCGTTTTTTTTTCTTCAATCTGCATCCGTTATGTGGGCGATAAATATAACTTATAATTAATTTTGCGAAAATTTTTTGTTTTAATTTTTTAAGTATATAAGATTGATAGTTAAAAAAGAGGTTATTGAAATGGATAGCAACAGGTTTTGTTTTAAATATTTTTGACTTTAGTAATAAAGCTCGCAAAATCGTAAATATTGCTTTAGGTTGTCTAATTTTTTGTCTTTTTTGTAATTTAAACATTCCTGCAGAATAAAAAAATTTAGGGTTGCCTTTAATGTCGTTTACGTTAATTAGAGTATTTGTTGGCAATGAGTTAACACTTATAACATAACTAATCAATTTTTGACTATTTAAAAACGAAAAATAAATGTATGAAATGAAATAATTTGTCTTTATCTTAAGGTTGTGCGAATTTGAAAAAACGAACAAAAGTAGTCAACGCACGTAAAATGACAAAGTTTTTTCTTTTCCGAATTTTAAAATTTCGACGCTATGAAATAAATTTTTTGTGTAATTACAAGTGGTTAAATTATGTAAAAAAAATGATTTGTTTACTATTTTTAGTAAGAGCATAAATTCTAAAAAATTTTTGTTTATATGAACTCAATAAAGAATAAATTCACATCGTCAACTCAAAAAAAATTAATTAATCTATCAAAAAAAAAATTAAGTAACGCCCCTCTGATAAAGCAAAAAGTTGTAGGGAAGAAAAACGTAGCCGGTAGAAATAGTTCCGGAAAAATTACGGTACGTCACAAAGGTGGCGGCCATAAGAAAAAATACAGAGAAATTGATTTTATGAGGAATGAGGATTCAGTAGGAATCGTTACTAGTTTAGAGTACGACCCGTATCGTTCAGCTTTTATAGCATCTGTTTATGATTTTTTAAATTCCAAATATTTTTACATGATTGCCCCTAAAAATTTGAATATTGGTAGTATTGTAAAGTCAGGGCTTAGCGCCGACGTTAAAGTTGGACATTGTTTAACTTTAATGAGAATCCCTGTAGGAGGTTTCATTCATAATATTTCATTAAAAAAGAACAAAAAAGCACAGTTAACCAGATCTGCTGGAACAAACGCACAATTAATTGAGACAACTTCAAAGTATTGCCGAATTATTTTAAGCTCTGGCGAACATAAATTTATTTCCCCTATGTGTCGGGCAACAGTCGGGACCGTTTCTAATGAATTTTTGTTTTTTAGGACTATAATAAAAGCTGGACGCAATAGGTGATTAAACAAACGACCAACCGTTCGGGGAGTAGCTATGAACCCTATAGACCATCCTCACGGAGGTGGTGAAGGTAAGAGTTCTGGTGGTCAATCTTCGGTAACGCCGTGAGGCAAGCCAACTAAAAACGGCAAACGAAGCAATAAAAAACGTTCAAAAATGTAATGCTTGTCACAATGTTTTAAAACACAAATATGCAAAGCTTTTTATAGGCTATGAAGTGCTATATTTTGAAATAAGCTCTGGGTATTCCTAAAAGTCAGCGAAAGCAACAAGTTAAAGTGTTAAAATACCTAAAAATGAAAAGAGTAAAATGAAAAGGACCATTTATCCAGCACGGTCTGTTAAAACAAGTAAAAAATTCTAAAAAATTTTCTAAAAATAGTATTAAAACTGTATCCAAAAATTCTACAATATTGCCGAAGTTTATCGGAATTACACTACGAGCTTACAATGGGAAAACGTTTACAATCTTAAAAATCATAGAAGAAATGGTCGGCCATAAAATAGGCGAGTTTGTTTCTACACGAAAACAGTTTTCTTATAAGAAAAAAAAAAAAAATTAAAAATGGGTCAAAAAACAGATGCACGAATCTTTAGACAAGGCGTACTTAAAAAAGATTGAGATTTAAAATATATTGCAAAAAACAACGAAGAATCATCTTTGTATTTGTATAAAACGCTAGAAATTCAAAAATATTTAAACCGATTTTTTGAACTATATAGAATAAAAGTCCATAATTGTCAAATATTATATTCGGATACCTCACTACAAATATTTGTTTCGTTTTATCTTACAACAAAAACAATTTCTATTATAACTAAAAGATTAACTAAATACTCAAAAAAACTCACAACGCCTCGTAAACGTCGCTCTGTGAAAAAGAAGAGCAAAACAAAGTTTAAATCACCCAGACCGAAAGTGAAATTGGAAACGAAAAGTTTTCAAAAAATAAAAAATAAAAAAAACGTATCACTTAACAGCCGTAGCTCATGTCAAACCGTTGGTTTAAAAGGGTTACAAGAAATATTAATTGAAAGTTTAGCAACTTATACTAAAAATAAAATTAATATTTCCGTGACCCTCCAAAGTATAAACCGCTCAAAACAATTGTCCTATGATCAAATCAAAAATTTCAAGATTGTCTTTAAACAGTTAAGAAAATTTGTTAGGAATCCATTTTTTAAAGAGGCAATCAACATTTTATTTATTAACATTTCTAAAAGAAAATCAGCAAAATTATTGGCTGATTTTCTAAGCAACCAATTTAAGCTTAATCAATTAAAGACAGATCAAATGACTATATCTCGAAAAGATAATTATTTTTTGGGATTTTTAAAACAAACCATACTGTTGTTAATTAAGTCCCATGCCTCACGCCTTACGGGCATGAAAATTGTAGTTAAGGGTAGATTCAACAAGGCACCAAGAGCAAAGACTAGTATTATACATGTTGGAAAGTTTTCTCTTCAAACATTTAATTCAAAAGTTGACTATCATCAATCAACCGCTTATACAATAAATGGAACGTTTGGGGTAAAAGTATGATTGTGTGAAAATGACTATTAAAGATTTATGCTTTTACAGCCTAGAAAAACTAAATATAAAAAAATGCAAAAAGGTAAATTATCGAAATTTAATTTTCGTTCAAAAGAGTTAAAGTTTGGAAGCATTGGGTTAAAAGCGGCTAAATCCGGTACTATATCGTCCCGACAAATTGAAGCAGCAAGGCAATCTATTGTTAGAAAATTAAGTAGAAAAGGTAAGCTGTGAATCCGTGTATTCCCATCGGTGCCTATTACAGCAAAACCAATTGAAACCCGAATGGGTAAAGGTAAAGGTGCTGTTTCTCATTGGGGCGTTAAAGTTAATGCTGGTACAGTTTTATTTGAAGCGTACGGTGTGGCTTTAAATGTCGCAGTTACGGCTTTTAAGACCGGAGGCGCTAAATTACCTATCAGAACAGTAATTTTATTTTAAACAATGAAATTATAGAGACATTAAAACGTTAAAAAAATTGCATTTTTTCTAATTTGATGGGATCTTTAAAATTTAAAATTCTAAGCTGCTTTAAAGCCACCGAAACAAATAGATATATAAATATATATTTAATAATATACATGTTATTACAAGCAGCTAAATTTATAGGGGCTGGGTTAGCCACTATTGGACTAGCAGGAGCTGGAGTAGGAATTGGTACCGTATTTGGTGCATTAGTAATTGGAACTTCACGAAACCCTTCTCTAAAAGACGAGTTATTTAAAATGGCTATTTTAGGATTTGCGTTAACTGAAGCTATCGCACTTTTTTCACTAATGATGGCATTCTTAATTCTTTTCGCGTTATAGTAATTTCGCAATAAAAGACGTTAAGACGGGTATGTAGCTCAGTCGGCAGAGCATTGGACTTTTAATCCACAGGTCTTGGGTTCAAATCCCAATATACCCAAATTTTGCCATATATACACATGATAATTTTAAACATAAATTACATTCTAAATATTGCCATAACCTTATTTTTGATTGGAGTATTAGGACTTGTTTTAAATAGAAAAAACATATTAATAACGTTAATGTCGATTGAACTAATGTTATTAGCTATAAACTTAAATTTTGTCATTTTTTCTATCTACTTAGATGATATTACGGGCTATATATTTGTTTTATTCATATTGACTATTGCCGCAGCAGAGTCTGCGATAGGTTTAGCAATTTTGACCATTTACTATAGATTAAAGAATAATATTCGAATAGACAACATCAAAAACATTAAAGGCTAACACTATAAACGGAAACGACAGGATTTGAACCAGCAATCTTCGACGTGACAAGTCGACGCTTTAACCATTTGAAGCTACGTTTCCTTAAAAAAAATACAATTTTTTTTAATCTTGAAATACTTTTACATAAATAATACAAAATTTAATTATGATTTAGAATTTAAAAATAATACAAATACTGATTTTTGAAAACAAAATACTCCACTTATTGAATATTGTGAAACATTAGGAATTAATATACCACATTATTGCTATCATAAAAATTTGTCTATCTCAGGAAATTGCCGTATGTGCCTTGTAGAATTAAAAAACTCTCCTAAGCCTGTAGTTTCTTGTGCGATGAATGCTAAATCTTGTTTGGCTAATGGAGCTGTTTTTACTAACAGTTCGTTAGTAAAAAAAGCCCGTGAAAACGTTTTAGAATTTTTATTGCTGAATCACCCTTTGGATTGCCCAATATGTGATCAAGGTGGTGAATGTGATCTCCAAGATCAATCTCTTTTTTTTGGTTTGACTAAAAAAAGATTTTATAGTTTTAAACGGGTTGTTTTAGACAAAAACATCGGCCCTATCGTCAAAACAGTAATGACAAGATGTATTCATTGTACAAGATGTGTTCGCTTCGCTGCTGAAGTTGCAGGTATAGAAGATTTAGGGATGTTTGGAAGAGGCTTACAAAGTGAAATCGGCACTTATATTGAGAAAATTTTTCAGTCAGAGCTGTCTGGAAATGTTATTGATTTGTGCCCTGTAGGAGCTTTAACGTCGAAACCTTACCCTTTTGTGAACAGAAGCTGAGAATTAAAAAATGTAGCTTCTATTGACTTTTCAGATGGATTTGGGACTACAATCCAACTATTTATCAAAAACAATCATTTAATAAAAGTATTACCTGGTTACGATAAAGAAACCTGTAAAACGGATTGAATTTCGGATAAAACTCGATTTTCATTTGACGGAATGTTTTCTCCCGAAAAAATAATGCACAGTTTTTTAAGCAACAATAAAAACGCTTCATCTATTAGTTTGACATGACAAAAGTTATTCAAAGAATTTTTTTGTGCCCTTTATTTCCAAACCCATTTACAGAAACACTTTTTTCAACCGTCCCAAATAACAGTGTGTTTAGGTAAAAACACAAATTTAGAGGCTTTAAATTTATTTAATCTTTTGACTCGCAAATATTCGTTTTTTAAACTTAGACAATCTGAAACACAAAATTTAAAAATTGATTTAGGACAAGATTATTTATTGGGGTCGAAGTTAAACGGGTCTAGATTAATGGCATCAGACACCTGTTTGTTAATTGGGGTCAACCCTCGTTACGAAGGATCTAAACTAAACCTGGAGCTTAGATCAAGATATTTGAAAGGAAATTTTAATATAATTAATGTAGGTTCTTTGTTTAACTTAACATTTTCTAATACAAATATTACCAGTAATACAAAAATTCTAAAATCTTTAATTGAAGGAAACAACTTGTTTTGTCAAGAATTTGTAAACTCGTCAAACCCTGTTTTGATTTCTAGTACCGAAGTATTCAAACGAAAAGACTCTTTTGGACTAATTGACATGTTGAAATCTTTAACAAAACATATTAATCTATTTTCACAATTCGACACTTCGAATCAATTGAATGTTCTAAGCTTAACTTTAAACGATGTTGGATTTGCTAATTTTAACCGCGTAGAGCCACTAAAAAAAAAAGATCTTACGCACTCTACAGGTATTTATTTTGTAAACGATTCGGTGTCAAACTCAAATTTAAAAAAACTGTTAAATTTGAAATTACTTAACTTTTTTCAACACTACGCACACAATAATAGAATGCTAATAACTCAAAACAACAAGTTGGATGCAAAATTAATTATGAAATTGAGAAAAAGTTTTAACTTAAACAATCATTTACATTTACCTAACACTGTCTTGTTTGAAACTTCTGGGACTTACATAAATACTAAAGGGAATATTAACAAAATTATCAAAGTAATAACGTCATTAGGGCAAACGAAAAGTGATTGGCAAATAATACGAAAGATACTTTCTTATTCTAAGAAAATGCCATTTATGGTAAATTATTTTGAAGACGACAAAATAATATTTAACTCAAATACTATTTCCCATTTTAGAAATTATATGGGATTCCAATATTATGCCGCGTCTAATTTAAACAACATATCTTTTGAACTCTTAGAAAAGATCGCAGAATGCCACGTAAATCTAAAAAAGTTTAAGCCTAAACGGAAAAAACTTTTTAGTTCACAACTTAGGTTTTGATTAAATGACTTTTATCTAGATGGTAAAGATTTTAATAGTAAATACTCATCTACCATGATTCAGTGTTCAAGACTTTCTCGGCTAAGCAACACAAATTTCAAGTTTTAAAAACATTTAAATTATTTAAAACTAGTAAGTCAATTAATACCTAAATTTGGTACAATTAGTAAAAAAATATAAAAACTACATGAAAGATACTGTACGTACGTTTGAAAGCGTTATACTTAAAAACTGTTAGACATGATTGAACAAATGTATAAAAGATTCTTTTAACGAATTTAAACTAAATGAAGTAAGTAACGTGCGTTTTGTATTCTTTTCATTTATTAGCACTTGGAGATCTTTGTCGAGTCCGTGCGCCGGTGAGTAGTTTAAAGGGTAATATCTCCAACGAGACTTGAACTCGTGTTACTGCCGTGAAAGGGCAGTGTCCTAACCACTAGACGATGGAGACTTTTTTTTGTGCGGGTGTGAAACTTTAATTTCTTATAAAGTTTTTAACCCTCTAAAAATTAATGTTTATTGGAATAAAAGGATTCGAACCTTTGGATACTCGTACCAAAAACGAAGGCCTTACCAACTTGGCTATATTCCAGAGATATTTTTAGAATGCGTAACTTAAAAGAAAGGATGGGATTCGAACCCACGGTATATAAACAAATATACAAAGATTTAGCAGATCTTCACTTTAAGCCTCTCAGTCACCTTTCTTGAAATATTAAAAGCTAATTTAAGACAATCAAAACCAAAAGTAGTTTTCGGCCTTGATTGTCACAATAAATAAATTAATAACTAATGTATGTCTAATGCTCCAATACAATAAATATAAATATAACCAATACCTAGCTCGAACATAAAATCAATCATTGATCAAAACCCAACAAGATCTAGCTGAGCTACAACATTGGTTCAAGGAATTAAAAACATAGTTTCAATATCAAAAACTATAAATAAGATAGCTATCAAATAAAATTTAACGTCAAAGGTGTGGCGCGCATCTTCATAAGGCTCAAAACCACATTCATAAGTCGATAATTTTTCAGTTTCTGGTTTTTGAACTGCTAAAAGATAAGAAAATAGCACTATAATAATAGATAATATTATAGCAATAAATAAAAAAGTTAAAATAACAGTATATTCATTGTAAAACAGTGAATCGTTTAAATGAAAATAGTTTTTTGAAAGATAGAGAGATAAAATCATTTGTAGTTTAATTTTTTACCAAGAAGATTTTCTTAGTCCAGGTATCCTGCCAGACCGTGCCAACCATAAAAAACTTAATCTTGAAAACTTTTTGAAAATTCTGTTAAATTTTGCCTTACGATTAGTTAGAATACATCTATTTACTAATTGTATTTTACTTTGACTTCTCGCAAAATTTGACAACTTTAAAATTGCGTTTCATTTCACGATTAATGATAAGTTTTCGTTTTTAATTATGCTTTTTAGAATTACGTACTTTATTTCTTGTTGGTTAAAGAGTTTTCTAATTTTTTTATCCTTTTGATTTTTTTTTTTCATACAAACGCTTTAACAAATTACCAAGGGGATAAGAATTTGAATGTTCTATATTCTTGACATAGTTCAATAGATTCATTAATTACTCTTTTTTCTGTTTCGTTATACTTCATTTCAACAAAACCACTTAGTGGAAAATCTTTTCGAAGTGGGTGTCCTTCAAACCCGTAATCTGTTAAAATTCGTTTTAAATTTGGATGATTTTTGAAAAAAACACCATACATATCCCAAATTTCACATTCATATCAACCAGCTGTAAAATATAATTGAGTGCAAGAATCTATCCCAAATAACTCATGAGTAAATGTCTTAATTCTAAGACGAATATTATATCGAATGCTTAGTAAATCATAAACCAGCTTAAACCTGTATTTGTTATTAGGATAATCCACACCAGTAATACATGTCAAAATATTGAATTGGTAAATTGTATGGTATTTTAAAAACACTAAAGTATCGTATAATAATTTCGGTTTTACTGTTATTACAAGCTCTTGACCATGAAGTTGGATTTTTTCTAATGGGCACATTTTAGATAAACTTTGAATATTTTTTACAATTAGTTGTGAATTCATTTCCTAGTTTTTTAACAATTTGATTACGATATTTTTTATAAAAAAAGTTAGAATTAGTTGAGTTAAAAGGTTTTTTATTTAGTAAGTTAGAAAATAAATTTTTATTTAAAAATTTATATCTTTTATACGTTTTTAGGTAAACTGAGTTGTCAAAATAAACGCAACCATTCCAGGAAATTTGTAAATTTTTAAAAGATTTTAATTGAGACACGTTATCCTAAGTTATCGGTCAACTTCGCCGAATACGATATCTTGAGTACCTATAATTGTAACAACATCGGCAATTAAATGCCCTTTAGACATAAAGTCTAAAGCTTGTAGGTGATTGAATCCTGGAGCTTTGATTTTGCATCGATAAGGTCTGTTAGTGTTGTTAGAAATCAAATACACGCCAAACTCTCCTTTTGGAGCTTCTGTCCCGATATAAGTTTCATTCGTGGGGATGTTAACTCCTTGTGTGTACATTTTAAAATGATGGATTAATGCTTCCATGGATTGCTTCATTTCAACTCTAGTTGGAGGAGCGATTTTAAAGTCATTTGTTTTGACATAACCTGTCGGCATTGAATTCAAGCATTGTTCAATGATTTTTAACGACTCTTTCATTTCAAAAATTCGAATCAAATATCGATCATAACAATCGCCGTTGGTCCCAACCGGAATTTCAAAGTTAAGCTTACCGTAAACTTCGTAAGGTTGACTTTTTCTTAAATCCCAGGAAATCCCGGAACCTCGCAACATAACCCCGCTAAAACCTCATTGACAGGCATCGTCTGCTGTTACAGTACCAATATCAATCAACCGCTGTTTTCAGATTCGATTTTCTGTTAACATATCTTCCATTTCTATTAACCTCAGTGAAAATTGTTCAATAAACATGTAAATGTCATTTAACAAACCTTTTGGAATGTCAGCTTGTAACCCGCCAGGCCTAAAATAAGCTGCATGCATCCGCGCGCCTGACACGCGTTCATAAAATTCCATTAGTTTTTCCCGTTCTTCAAAAGCTCACAAAAACGGAGTCATTGCACCAACATCCATTGCATGGCAACCTACGGCAAGCAAATGGTTTAAAATCCGAGTAATTTCAGCAAAAAGTACTCTAATATACTGAGCACGTTTTGGTATTTTACAGTTAAAAAGTTTTTCAATAGCTAAACAATAACTGTGTTCTTGTGCCATCATTGAAACATAATCTAAACGGTCAAAGTATGGTAATGCTTGAACATAATTTTTGTATTCAATCAGTTTTTCTGTGCCTCTGTGTAACAAACCTATATGGGGGTCTGCTCGATTTACGATTTCACCGTTAAGTTCTAATACTAATCTTAATACTCCATGGGCTGCAGGGTGTTGAGGCCCAAAATTAATAGTAAAATTTTTGATTTTTTTTAACAAATTTTTTTTTTTTAATGTCATTAGGTAATAATAGATTTGAACTATTTACTTTTTCGTTTAGAACGAAATATTCTACCAATTAAACTAGTTACCTTTTAAAATCCGTTATTTTTTATTAATTACTTATAGTTTTAAATCATTATTTTAAGCGCCAAAAACAATTGTTTTGTGCTCCAAATTACGAACAACTATTTAAGCTGTAGCTTTTCAACGAACAACTTTTGCTTCAATAATCCCGATTGCTGGGATTAACACAAGAAAAAACAAAAAATAAAATACTGTAGCAACTTGACCAACTAACACATAGATATCTTTAACCGGTTTTTGACCAATCCAACCTAATAATAAAAAATCAGCTACAAGTAACCAATAGAAGACTTTGAAAATCGGTCTAAAAGTGGTACTTCGAATCTCAGATGTATTTGTAAATGGAATTAAAAACAGAATAACAAGAGCGCCCCCCATCCCAGCTACGCCACCAAGCTTATCAGGAATAGACCGCAAAATAGCGTAGAACGGCAAAAAATACCATTCGGGAACGATATGAGCGGGTGTTGACATAGGATCAGCTGGTATATAATTATCAGGGTGTCCCATTGCGTTTGGGAAATAAAAAACAAAAAAACAAAAAAAAGTTAAAAAACAAAAAAACGCAAATAAATCTTTTATCACGAAGTAGGGGTAAAAAGGAATCTTGTCACCTTTACTGTCTATTCCTAATGGATTATTTGACCCATCTTTATGTAAAAGTGCTAAATGCAATAAGCTTAAAGCAACGATTACAAATGGTAAGACAAAATGCAAGCTAAAAAACCTATTTAATGTTGCGTTATTTACTGTAAATCCTCCCCACAGCCAGTCAACGATAGAATGACCCACTACTGGGACTGCTGTTACTAGACTTGTAATCACAGTAGCACCTCAAAAACTCATTTGACCTCAAGGGAGTACATACCCCATAAATGCAGTTCCCATCATTAAAATGAAGATAAGAACACCAGAACACCAAAGCAACTGCCGTGGTTGCATATAAGAGCCATAATATAAGCCACGGAATATGTGGCAGTACACAACAATAAAAAACATAGAAGCCCCATTCGCATGTATGTAACGGATTAACCAACCGTTATTTACATCTCGCATAATATGTTCCACACTACTGAATGCAAGGTCAATATGTGGAGTATAATGCATTGCTAAAAAAATACCAGATAAAAGTTGAATAATTAAACATATTCCCGCAGAAGATCCAAAACTTCAGGCATATGTCAAGTTTAGTGGGCTTGGGTAATGTATCAGATGGCCATCTAAAATAGATAACAAATAGTTTTTACCCCATCTTATTGTTTTTGTAACAAAGTAAGACATAGAGCTACTATACTCACTTGAGTTGCTTATTAACGGTAGAAATTTGCCAAAGATACTAGGCTTCAGATCATAGCTTGAGCTCATAAATTTGCTATAGATTTAAACTATTGTTAAATAAGTTCGATGGAAATATCGAACTATAATCAGAAAAAGGTACTAAAAATAACACTCAAAATGATGTACTGTCACCCAAAGTATTGCTACAGGAAAAAAGGGGGTTGAACCCTTGACCTTTGGTTTTGAAAACCACTGTTCTACCAGCTGAACTATATTCCTAGAGTATGTTTAACTTAAAAAGCTTTAAATGAAGTTAAGGTTTTTAATGAACTCCTCCCCACCAGTAAACAGTAATAAATAAGAATAATCATACAACATCTACGAAATGTCAATACCATGCCGCAGACTCAAACCCAAAATGATGTGTTGATGTAAAATGATTGTACACGATTCTTATAAGAGAGACAGCTAAACAGCAAGTCCCAACAAACACATGAAAACCGTGAAAGCCTGTGGCCATGTAAAAACAAGAACCAAAAACACTGTCATTGATGTTAAACGGTGCTTCAATATATTCCATACCTTGCAACAAAGTAAAAATGGTAGCTAGAAATATAGTGAAATATAACCCAATGATTGCTTGTTTTTTTGCCCGTATTATGATAGCATGGTGTGCTCAAGTAACTGTAGCACCAGAACTTAAAAGAAAAAGCGTGTTGGTTAAGGGAATTCCTGAGGTTTGAATTGTTTGCACTGCTTCTGGTGGTCAAACTCCTCCTAAATTGTAAACCGGTGATAAGCTAGAATGAAAGAAAGCCCAAAAAAAGGCAAAGAAAAACATAATTTCTGAGACGATAAACAAGATCATCCCTAATCGCAAACCTCGTTGAACAGGCACGGTATGTTGCTCTTCAAACGTAGCTTCCCGAACGATATCACGCCATCAGGTATACATAACGTATAATATAATAAAAAAACCAATTAATGCAAGTTGCCCGCCTCCTAAGAATTTGTTCATGTATAGAACAGTCCCAGAAGTCATAAAAAATGCACCTAAAGATGCGACTAAAGGCCAAGGGCTTGGATCTACTAAATGTCAACTATGCTTTGTTTTTAAATATTTAAAACGAGTTTTATTTTGCATTTTTTACTAAAGTCTTTGAAAAAAAGAAAAAAGATTCTCTCTGTTGAATAAAATTTTCTGAGGGATTTGAAAAAAAATTTAATATAGAGTACATAGATCAGAATAGGTATTTAACCTAATACAAAATCGTGAATAGTTTGGCTAAATTAAAGTTAATGTAGTTCTAACTTCGTCATTATATAATGATGAAATTGCAGTGTTGGTAATGAGACTATAACAATCGGCATAAAACCGTGGTTTACACCACAAATTTCGCTACACTGCCCAAAGAAAACACCTATACGTTTGATGAACAAATTCATTTGATTTAGTCGACCTGGGCACGCATCTACTTTTAAACCGAATGAAGGCACTGTTCAGCTGTGTAACACATCAGCAGCGCTAACTAAAAGCCGCAAATGGGTATTTGTAGGTAAAATGACTCTTTTGTTAGTTTCTAACAATCTAAAATATCCTTGTTTAGTTGTAGGTAAACCGTCCAACGCCATCATATAACAAACATATTTTAGACTTTGTTCTTGTTTTTGACAAGAATTAAATTCAGAAATTTCGTAGCTTCAAAACCATTGGTGACCTAAAATTTTTAAAGTTAATTCTGGTTCTGAGATTTCATCCATTGCGTATAATAAAGTAAATGAAGGAGTAGACAAAATTAAAAGTATTAAAGCTGGGATAGATGTTCAAACAATTTCTAATTCTTTTGAGTGAACAAATGTAGAACTAAATTTGTTATTATACTCTATAAAATAATATACAGTATAAAACAACAATCAACCAACAAACAAAACAATTATAGTTAACAAAAATAATAAATGTTTATTAAAAATTAAAATACCTTCCATAGTAATACTCGCAGGGTCAGATAGATAAGTTTGCCAAAGTGCTGGACTATCGCATTGTATTATAAAAATCATTTTTTTTGTAGATTTAATAAATTACAAACTGTAAATATGTTTGCTTACAAAAAATTTTGACCTACCTTATGGGAGAGCTTTTCTTACTTCTATAAGCCGGTACGCTAACAATTACGCAAAAAACGCGTATTAAGGTTCAGCACTTGTATCTTAAAGAGTTGTATCCGCATTTGCAGTTTTGCCCGTCGAGAAAGCATCAAATACAATGTAAAAGAAGAATAACGAAGAAATTGCAGAAATATAAGAACCTCAAGACGCAATTTTGTTAAATATAAAAAATGCGTCTGGATAATCTGGAATTCGTCTTGGCATACCTGCAACACCTAAGAAATGCATTGGAAAAAATGTTAAATTCACACCAATGAAAAAACTCCAAAAATGAATTTTTCCTAATATTTCTGAGTAGCAAACGCCGGTGATTTTTTCAAACCAAAAATAAAGTCCACCAAGCATAGAAAAAACTGCCCCCATTGACAACACATAATGGAAATGTGCAACCACATAGTAAGTATCGTGTAAAGCTATATCTATACCCGAGTTTGCAAGAACAACTCCAGTAACACCACCTACAGTGAATAAGAAAATAAAACCCAGAGCAAAAAGCCCTGGTGTTCTTAGATCAATAGATCCTCCTCATAATGTTGCAAGTCAGCTAAATATTTTAATTCCTGTTGGAATAGCAATAATCATTGTTGCTGCCGTAAAATAAGCTCTAGTATCTATATCTAAGCCTACAGTGAACATGTGGTGTGCCCACACAATGAAACCTAAAACACCAATAGAAAACATAGGTAAGGGTCAAAACATAATAATACTTTGCCCCCCAAACCGTACGTGACAATTTCTCGTCATACGGCTCTCCGGCAAACAAAAATCATTTTATTACTTAATTTTGATATCAAGGTTTTACAATGAAAAATTTTGGCATACAATAAACAAAACATACTGTTAATAATATTTATTTTGGTCAAATATCTATACCACGATTTTCAAGAACATCGTCTGTAATTTATTAGGGCGGAAAAGCATACGTTTCTTTATTTTACTCTTTACAAATGTTAAATCTCTACCAAATGTTTTAAAAACTTTAGCTAATGTTTTAAGTTTAAATTTGCGTGCCAAAGTTAAATTGCAAGAATCTCGTAAAAATTTGATAATAAATCATAACTGATTTTTCTTGTAAACAAAGCTATAGTAAAAAAGAATTATTCGAATTTTACTGTTATAATAGTTTAAAATTTGCAAATGCGTAAAAGATATGCAATTACGTTTCCCAATAGAAAAAAATTTACTTGTGTTATTCCGTTTTACAAAATTTTTGTCGCGTAAATTTATTAAAAGGTCTGTGACAGGAGCACGAAAATTTAACCGGAATAGAGAACTTTTTCAAATGAGATTGTGGTTAGTTTTCATTATTCTTGAAAAGTTGGCAAAGCCATTAGTCCTCTCTGGCACAAAAATACGAACCCCGAGAAACCGGTGAGAGCCTTTTATTAACAAACTTATACGAGCTTTACTGCCTAAACTTGTAGTTAAGCCTAAAGTTTGAAGTTTGCCAAACATTAAATTGTATGTAGTGTTTGCCTCCTCATACGACCCACCTAATAGTAACAACCAATTTTTCAAATATCTGACATAAAACAATTTTTTAAAGTGTTGATTTTGAAAAGTTTTTTGCTGGACTTTAAAACATTTATTTATCAATCCCCAACGTTTGTTAGAATTAATTTTGCTTTTGATTCGATAGCGTAAGCTTCTATACTCAAAATTACCTGTACGTTTTTTACTTTTAAAAAAGTTTTTACGTAACTTTAACTCAACAAATTCATCTAGCTCATTCAAAACTATACCATAAAATAACGGGTTTAAAGAAGTGCTTTGAAGTGTGTAAATGCCTAGTCTTGCATTCGATTTTTGTTTTTTTAAGTCATTGCTTATAATATAATTAGCTTTTAAATTTTGTGTTAACAAACTAGTTGTTACAGGGCAATGTATTCTTTTTCTTAATACTTTTAAAATCGTTGTGTTCGGAATATTTTCAATAAGCCTTTTGGTGTCTTGGTCAATCACTCAAGAATGATTAGAAACAGTGCCAAATTGTGAAGATAATCGATTTAATGCCGTATAATAGTTATGGCCTGGCCTACAGCTATGGTTACATTCCACGAATACTTTTTCAAAAGCAACAATCAAAACTATTTCGATAGATTTTTGGACTATTTTCTCACTAAAACGTCCAATGCCTGAAAAAGGCTGCTTTTTCTTTTCCAGGTTAAACATTGTTACCCCTTTTATAGCCTCAACCTCATATTTCCCATTTAAAAGGTCTCTCGAAACTTTTTTCAAAATTTTTAAAGCAATACTACTCTGCGTACGTTTCTTACCAATTTTAGCATAAGTATCGAATTTGTCTCAGACCACCTGATGAGCAAATTTTAAAGTGAATATAGAGGCTATAATCTGAATTAAATGTTTAAATGAACCGCTCTTTGTTTCGGATTTTTCTACTTCTTGCCTTAATTGAATGATTAAAGCCTTCATTCTTAAATTGTTGGAAGAGAAATTTATCGATGATAACCGGCGGAACTGAAAATTAAATTTATTTGCCTGTGTCCCTTTTCCAGTTCATCGGGTATTACGAACACTCCGTTTTCCCCCAAAAGGGTTAGATCCCGTAGTTCTTAAATAGTTTCGATTTTTAAGTCTGTTAAATATAGGTCCTAGCGTCTTTTTTGTATCTTCTTTTTGAAGAGTTCTAACGGTGCTCTTTCAGCTAAACCCCTGCACGCATGGTTCTAGCCACCGAACAATGTGGTCATTAATACGAGGTGACCTATGGAATCATGTAATTCCAACAAGACGTTTCACGTTTCTTATCGTAACCTTACTTAACATCGCCTCAGGTAATCTTGATTTACTCGTATTTAATCTCAACCTACCACTGTCTGATGCTTTTCCACGACTTTGATTAGCCGCTACCTCAAGAGAGCTTATAAAATATTTAAAAAAGAATAAATTCATAAGTATTTGACTAAAATACATAACGAAACATTAAGCGCAACGGCGCACCGTACACCATTCCAAGGTAACCGAATATAGGTTTTTTTGCTGTACTAACTACGATATGGCTAACAATACCAAATCCAGGTAAAATTAAAATATAAACTTCTGGGTGCCCAAAAAACCAGAAAAGGTGCTGAAATAATACAGGGTCACCCCCTCCAGCAGGATCAAAAAAAGTAGTATTAAAATTCCTATCTGTTAATAACATGGTTATTGCCCCTGCAAGCACAGGTAAAGATAACAACAATAAAAATGCGGTAATTAATACAGACCATACGAATAAAGGAAGATTATGAAAAGATAAACTTTTCACTCGCATGTTAAAAATAGTACAAATAAAATTAATAGCACCTAAAATTGAAGATGCACCTGACAAATGTAAACTAAATATGGCCAAGTCTACAGAACCCCCAGAGTGAGCTGTTGCACTTGAAAGTGGGGGATAAATAGTTCATCCGGTACCTACACCAGCTTCAGTCAACATTGAAGCAAATAATAATAACAACGACGGGGGTAATAGCCAAAAACTAATGTTGTTCATTCTTGGGAACGCCATATCAGGTGCTCCAATCATTAAAGGAACGAATCAGTTACCAAAACCCCCAATTAATGTTGGCATTACCATGAAAAAAATCATTAGTATAGCATGACCCGTTACAATCAGTGGCCTAACAATACAACTTAAAACTTAATGAAGTACCTAACCCGAGTTTTAAGTTTAAAATAGTCGGCCCCAAACCAAACGTGCAGTTTTCACTGCATTAGGCTCTCACTCTCACTTTATACTTTGTTTTGTAAACAATTAAGCATTATTTGTTTCTTAATGCGTAAACTACTTAACGATTATATTTGTAGCATGTCAAGTTTTCACTTTTTTATATGTTTTTTTAATTTTTAGCCTTTGTTTTGTTCTTCAATTTTGGAGGACGTTACGTACTTTAGTTTTTTTAAAAATTAAGTTTATCTATGCCAATTTATAAAAGAAATATATAATTTCCATTTTTTTTCTCTATAATTTGTGCAAATAAACTTGAGGAAAATCCAGAGGTTCGGGCCGACCCATACAAAACTAAAATCGATAATTTTTAGTCTCCACATAAATTAAATTTAAAGTTTAAGCAAGACTAGAATCCTTCTCACAAATTATGACTGCGGTACTACGATTCCTCCGTTCCCCACGCTTCTTTTGGTGTGGGAGAATCCCGAATTCTATCAATTTATGTCCGTTATTTACTTTAAGCTTCTCTTTTATGAACCCACTTTTAGTGGTTGTCTGCATTAATCGTTTCAGTGGTTGCAAAACAACGTAATTACAACCACCAGTACATTCTTTCAAGGAATTTTTAATCCCAACATAAAATTAAGATTCGTTGACCTAACTATTGTAAATTATATCTCGGCAAACATTTTTTCAGTAAGCCTTTTTGCACATGCTTTGGTTCCTAATAAATTTTGGTAAACATTACAGCGTGTTTTTACTTTTAAGTGATTGCAATTATTTATGACAAACATGACACCAGCCGTGCCATGTTAAAACGGTAATGTCAGCCGACATTAACTGCAGCAAACAGAAATTGATCTAAACGGCGCACCGTTGTATAAATGATGGTTATATTCTAAAAAGCTACTATTAGGTTGAGCTAAAGTTATTCTAATATACAAAGATAAAGCAGTTCCAGCGACCCCTGAAATTGCTCCAAATATTAAATAAAGAGTTCCAATGTCTTTGTGATTTGTTGAAAAAAGTCAACGAGTTACAAATTTATAAATAGGATGTAGTTTTGAGTTATCAGTTAACATTTATAGCTTCGATTTTAAATGTCAATTTGATGCTCCAAAATCGATTTAAGCAGTACGGAAAAACCTGTTAAGCTTTTTTAGCTTTTTTTATTTGCGTAAACTTTGGTTGTAAGACGCTTTAGAAAAAAAGAAACTTAAACTAAAAAATAAGACAAAAAGTCTAAAATCAGCAAAATCGCTTGTGAAAACTCAAAATTGCCGCATTCCTAAAGTCAAGGTAAGACCTGATAGCATAAAAAAAGTATAATGATATAGGTAACCAGTTTGCAACTTAGAAATATAAGAAGCTTTTTTTGTTATGATTGAAGATAACCCCATTGGCCCAAAAACTTCAATAATTCCTCTATCGATTATTTTGTACGTAACTGTATAACTGCTAGTGAAAAAAAATTGGCTAACATACTCATTGTAAACTTTGTCAAAGAATCATTTTTTGTTAAAAAAATTATAAATTTTTTTACCAAAAGCAGACATTTTCAGTTGAACCAATAATTTACCGCCGAATAAATAAAGTAAGAACGATAACGTAACCCCTAAAAGACTTAAAATCACAGGTAATACTTTATACACGTGAGTAATAAACTCTGCGTCTACTCGATTCATATTTTCAGTAGTTGTAAAGATAGCATTTCCTCAAAAATCACTCCCAAAACCAATAATCATGTCTTTAGCGTAAAATCCTATCAATACACTGGGGATAACTAAAAGAAATAACGAAATAGATATTTGGTACGAAGAATCATACGCAGCACAAATTACTGATTTGTACCCATTTGGTACAGATAAAAAAGTTAAATAAATTAATCGAGTTGAGTAAAAAGCTGTAAGAAAAGCACCTAGAGTCCCTAAAGTATAGCTAAAATGGCCTTCTAGTGTGTATTTACCGTAAGCAACCTCAAGAATAACATCTTTTGAGTAAAAACCCGTCAAGAAAGGAAAACCAATAAGCGCAAGTGAACCAATTACCATCATAGAGTAAGTAAACGGTACTAATTTTTTCAGCCCTCCCATTTTACGCATATCTTGTTCATCTGCCACAGCATGAATAATCGAACCAGCACCTAAAAAAAGTAATGCTTTAAAAAAAGCATGGTTAACTAAATGGAAAACCCCGACTGAATAGTTCGATAATCCGCAAGCGAACACCATGTATCCTAATTGGCTACACGTTGAATAGGCAATTACTCGTTTTAAATCATTTTGTAATAAGCCAACAGTAGCTGCAAAAAAAGCAGTACACGCACCGACTATTGTAACTAAATTAAGCATACTAGGCGCGTACTCGAACAAAGGAGAAGTACGTGCAATTAAAAACACACCAGCAGTCACCATTGTCGCAGCATGAATCAAGGCAGAAACAGGCGTAGGCCCTTCCATAGCATCAGGTAACCAAGTATGTAAACCTAATTGAGCAGATTTCCCTACGGCACCTACAAATAAAAAAAAACATATAATAGAAATTAAATCAAAATCAAAATTTAAAAAATTGAAAAGTTTATTTGTAAATATTGGAGTTATAGCGAAAACTGTAGCATAATCTAAAGCTTTATATTCAACAAAAATAATCAGAATTCCAAGTACAAGCCCAAAATCACCAATTCGGTTTAGAATCATTGCTTTTATTGCGGCTTTGTTTGCTTGTATTCGCGTAAATCAAAAATTAATAAGTAAATAAGAACAAAGACCTACACCTTCCCAACCAACAAACATTTGCACGAAGTTATCTGCAGTTACTAAAATCAACATGAAAAATGTAAAAAGGGATAAATAAGACATAAATCTAGGAAGATGTGGATCGTAAGCCATGTATTCAGTAGAATATAAATGTACTATTGAAGAAACAAACGTAACCACACAACACATCACAACTGTTAACGAATCGAACAAAAAACCTCAGTCTACGTTCAGCATTTCGGAATTAATCCAAGGAGCAAGCTTTATATATACGCAACAATTTAACAACGACACTTCATAAAAAACAAAAATAGATATACAGAAAGTAAGTAATAAGCAACTTACTGTTACGTAGGATGCTCCAAAAGGCCCAATTTTTCGACCGAATAATCCAGCACAAAAAGAACCAACTAATGGTAAAAATATCAATAATAAATACATAAGAAATTTAAAAGTAATTAACTTCAAAACTTCAACTAGTATAAAAAATATCGCTAAAACTGAATTTTTCGTAAAAATTTGCTCTAGAGTTTCTTATCACATTTTTTAAATCTGAATAATTTTCCAACGTCAACTTTTTGACCTTAGGTTAATTCAAAAGTTTATTAATTGTTGAGACCGTTTACTTACTGTAAAGTAGTTACTTTAACGTTTAATATTTAATTTCTATGGATCCGTTTTGTTTAGTGAATTATTTATAAACGAAAAATTTTCAACTCATAGAAATCTTGTTTTCAAATTCATATTTTTTAAAACCATTATTAAAAACTAATTGTGTAAGGAAGGTCTATCCCCAATGTGATTGTAGTCTTTACCCCGATTCATTGAGTTGTTTAAAAAGTTATTATTCCTCACAATGAACTTGTCATTTCGGTGGGGTAAATAGCTCTGCTTTGCGGTTTCTGGAAGTTTGTTATACGTTTTCTTCACTAGGACTACTATCACTATCAAGCTGATAATTTGTCATAGACAAGTACTTCTTCGTGGTTATTTGTATGAAAATATCTTAGAGGGTATGCAACAAGTTGCGCCTATTTCATAAAAATGTTAGTGTTTATTTGCTTGCTCAACTCTATTCCGGATTCATCGGTTCTTGTGGAATTTCTGGTAGACGTTCTGGTAGTCTCTGCCCTGGAGCTAGGATACCCTCTCAGCAACTCCGCCCACTTCTCCTGAGTGGGGGTGTGCTAAAAGATAGGCACACGATTATCAGGTGCCTGTCAAACACTTGGGGTGAAGAAAATAATAGTTGCGCAAAAAAAATGGCACTATAATAATGAATAACTTAACTATAGACACCCAAGGGCTCGCGTGTAGTGAGGGCAAAAACGGTTTTCGAAGGGTATGCAACAAGTTGCGCCTATTTCATAAAAATGTTAGTGTTTATTTGCTTGCTCAACTCTATTCCGGATTCATCGGTTCTTGTGGAATTTCTGGTAGACGTTCTGGTAGTCTCTGCCCTGGAG
>Ga0208544_10000262_pt1 | contig 42990 bp, 29 predicted proteins | sample DEB08_DNA_9_FD_184526 | JGI IMG/M metagenome (GOLD analysis project Ga0208544, IMG submission 184526) | Aqueous microbial communities from the Delaware River and Bay under freshwater to marine salinity gradient to study organic matter... | ecosystem: Environmental > Aquatic > Marine > Coastal ... | reverse complement strand
TCCATTGATATGCTAAAGCATTCGTTGCGCCTGTTATCAAAATATCTACTGCTCCATTCGATACTTCACAGTCAGGCTCTTTGATAATCTTAGCCTCAGCTATAAAACAATCTGGGCAAGAATCCGCTAAATTAAAATTAACTATTCGCTTACAATCCGTTCCTACTTCTACTATCGTTACTTCATAATTTCCTGCTGCTAAGCTATCCCTTTTTCCAGTCGTGAAAATGCCATCGCTCCATTGATATGCTAAAGCATTCGTTGCGCCTGTTATCAAAATATCTACTGCTCCATTCGATACTTCACAGTCAGGCTCTTTGATAATCTTAGCCTCTGCTATAAAACAAGTATCTGGGTCTGGACAAGGCGCAAATGTTTTAAATGGCAACCGTAGGATATGTTCACAACCTAATGAATCATCCGTAATCGTTACTTGATAAGTGCTATTGGTTAAATTGGTTCTAAATGAATCCGTACTGACCAATCCATCGTCCCAAGTATAGGTTAGGTTCCCTGTCGTACCCATTATAATAAAATCTACTGCTCCATCATTTTGGTCACAATTAGTCGGGTCTTTGATGGCTAACTCCACAGCAAAATTGGGGCAACAAGGGCCTTCTATTAAGTCAAAAACGACCACCGTTGAACAATCGAAGGCATCTGTAATGGTCACCGTATAATTACCAGGAATCAAATTATCATAACTGGGTTGCCCGCCCCAACTGTACGCATAAGGAGCTTGACCTCCAGTTACGTCTAAACTAACAGCGCCATCATTTTTACCACATTTGGGATGTTGATTAATTATTGGGGTAACTGCTAAGTCGGTATCTTTACAACAATCTTCTTGTACTAGTGTAAAATTCACTACAGTTGGACAACCCAAAGCATCGGTAACGGTCACTATATAATTACCGGGAATCAAATTATCATAACGGGGTTGTCCGCCCCAACTGTACGCATAAGGAGCTTGACCTCCAGTAGCGTTGAGTGTCACCGAACCATTGGTTTTACCACACTCTGGTTCTCGATTAATGGTTGCTTCTGCGCTAAAATTCGGGTCGGTACAACAATTCTCTGGTGCTATTAATTCAAAATTCACCTCCGAGGTGCAACCAAAAGCATCCGTGACGGTCACCCGATAATTACCAGGCACCAAGTTATCATAACGAGATAGTTCGCCCCAACTGTATTTATAAGGCGCAACTCCTCCTGTAGCAATAATTGAAGCCGAACCATTATTTTTACCACATTCAGGTTGTTGATGAATATCAGCCATAGCCACTAAATCTGAATCAACACAACAATTTTCTCCTGCTATTTCAAAATGAACGGTCACATTGCAACCCGTTGTTTCATCTTTTACACCTATCCAATATTCCCCCGCTGCTAAATTATCCATGCTATTGCTATCTCCCCAACTATAAGTAATTGGTCCAGTTTGCCCCTCTACATTAATGGTTACAGAACCATTACTTTCTCCGCAACCTGGTAATTTATTGATTTCAGCAGTAGCCCTATAATCTTTGCAACAAATGCCTTCTCTTAGTTCAAAATCAACGACCCATTCACAGTCCAGTTCATCTGTTACAGTTACACTATATTGCCCAGCAACTAAATCATTTCTTTGTGCATCAACTCCCCAATCAGAATCGAAACTAACCTTTCCTTGATCGCCCGAATAGTCAATCCTAACTGACCCATTAGCGCCGCCACATTCTGGATATTTGTTAATAACCGCTTTAGCCCTTAATGGACAAATACAGGGTTGTTCCGCTAATTCAAAATCTAGCATGATTTCACAACCTGATGCATCTCTAATAATCGCCCAATGCGTTACATTTGCAGGCACATTTTCTAAGGTATTGACACTACCTGTGCTAAACATTTGGCCTCCATCTGCCTTCCAAAAATAAGAAACGGCCTCTTGGTTGCCTGTTACCCATACACTGACTACGCCTCCTAAGCTACCACATTTTGGAGAGCGTTCGATGAGTAATTTAGCGTCAAAATCGCAGGCTGTTGCTGTTTGCAATTGGCTTTTTTCTGTTCCCGATTCTAGCATAGAAAAGCCTGCAATCGGTAGAAAAATTAAACATATAAGCAAACCTAGAATTGGTTTAGTTATATTATATAAAAATTTATCAATATTCATTTTGTTTATCTTTAAAAACAGTATTAGAAAACGATGAACTTGTAAAGTATTGATTTTCAACATTTAAAAATACTGCTAGTCTAATTATTAATTGACCTTAATCCTCAGTCTTTAATAGTCCTTTTACGCTCCCCGTAATTAACTCATTCTTCACTGGTCTTTTGCCCGTTTTCAATATCTGGAGCTCTCCTAATAATTTCGACTCTTCTTTTTATTGCACTATGAGGATTATAAATTGTATTTCGATAATCATTTTCCTTTTCAAAAATGGGTGGTTCTCTATCCTCTCCAAATGGCAAGTTTTCAAAGATTAATAATGGATTCGTAGCTCCTTCATCGTTCTTATTAAAAAAGTATTGATTCAATTCAGGGATACTTAAAAAATACTGTTTAATACTTTCTATTCTTCTATCTGCCAAACTTATATTATAATCGGTATCTCCAACAGGGCTTGTATAGCCTTTGATATTAATAATATATGGATCCCCATTTTTGTCAAGCGTAGCCAGTTCAATCAATAAATCGTCCTTAAACCTTGTTAGTAGTTTAAAACTAAAGTCTACCTGTTCACAGAAAAAAGTAGTCACACTATCTTCCAAAATACTACTAGCTTGCATTCCACAAACAGCTGTATTAAAGTTTCCTTTGCCCCTTACCCCTGCAAAACGTTGTTGGTATCGACCAAAGCGAGTTAAGTATTCGCTGTATAAACCGCTATAAGGCTTGTCTCCTATTCTTCTAGGTCGGTCATGATCAAAATAACAAGCAATCGTATCGTATTCAGATCGCTCTGTTGGCGGAGTCGGCATCAATCGCATGACAATAGTATCACAAGGAGTAAGTAGTATAGTAGTATCTTTATCTAAATAAGCATCATTAACTATAAAAATTTGATAATCAGCATCTTCAACAATATTAACGAAGGTAAATTGATTACCGTTTTGGCTACTGAAGGAAGTGGCGTTTCCACCTAATTGTATAGTTATTGCCGAATTATTATTTATAGGAAGTCCAGTCTTACTATTAATCAAGGCTATTACCACATTATTATCTTGGCATATTGGCTCTAGTGAGATAGGCTCCTTAATCGTGTCGCAAACCATTATTTTATATGCTTTTTCAAAGGGAAAATATCCTTCTCTCTCTATTTTAATCGTATAATTTAAAGAGGTGTCTAAATTGGTAAATCTAAAATCATTTCCCTCTAGATTTTCTTGCATCATTTCTTCTTCACCTCCAACTAAAGTTACCTTTCCACCCATTAAGGCTACATCTGTTTTTGAATCAGCTAATTCAATAAGTAACTCAGCCGCACAATTATAATTTACCTGAAAAATATCGTGACAAGCCCATACTCCATCCCCTATTTCATTACAATCTGCTCGGCTAGAAACCATAAAACCTCTCTTACCCTCTGGTTCTAAAAAATAACCAAAATCATCAACATTGGTATTGATTGGATAAGGTAAAGGTTCAATAGCTGACCAAGCAGCAGTTTCTACATCATTGGAAATTTTATATACATCGTAATGCTTTACTGTTTTATTACCTTCCGAACTAAAGTAAAGCGTATTACTATCATGATGATAAAAAGGAGTAATCTCATTTTTGCTGGTATTAATAGGCAAACACTTAGGTTCACCAAATTTATTCGGCCCTAAGATAGGTACTTGCCAAATATCCAATCCTCCTTTTCCGCCAAGTCTATCAGATACATAAAAAAGCGTTTTTTCACCCAATTCATTTACACCTATTGATGGATGCGTCGTCGTGTATCCCGATTGATTAATTGTACCATTCACTTTTTTGTGATTACTCCAGACACCATCAATTTTTACTCTATAATAAAGCTCGCATTGAATAGTCGAATTTTTACCTTTTGTATAATCACAGACCGTAAAATACATCAAATCATCAGCTGGGTTAAAAGTAAAATGAGCAGTAGTCTTATTAGGAATATTCATTCCATCCCAAGCATCTCCTTCCCTACCCAATTCACTGTGAAGGGTCTTGGCATATATTCTTGCCGGTCGATATTTGTCATCTTCTTTTTGAAACCTTAAAGAAGCATAATGAAGTTTTCCATCTCTCCAGAAAGGATTCACTTCTGAATAGAGGGTATTAACGGTACTATCTAAATGGGTGACTGTAATTTCAGTAGAGGCATCTGCTAGTTCATCATAACAAATATTTTCTATCTGATTCCAATCGGATATATTATTAATCTTGGTAAATTTATATGTAGGCGCAATATAGGAAGGCGTCAATTCTTCTTTTAATAAGTCCGCATTATCTTCATTGCCCAATTCTTTTTCTATTACACTATAATAAAAAATGGCATCCTTATAATTAGGAAATGGGTTAAGGGAATCGTTTAATGTTTTCACCATCGCAAATGCTTCTTTTGCTTCTAAATTAGCCTCAAACGCCCTAGCTGCTAAACCAAGTTGGTAATAATTTTCTATTTTGGTGGAATCTATTTTAAGTGCATTTCTATAATGCTCCATCGCCTCCGAGTAATTTTCCCTATTAAAAGCTCTTTTCCCTGCTTTCTCATAAGCCTTCATAGTCGGTTGCCCTCCCTTTACAAATTGAAAACCATGGTAATTTTGGGTAAAACCTTGTTGGGTAAAAGAGAAAAGGAGTGCGAATAATAAACTAAAAATCGGTAAGGTTAAAATTGAATAAAACAGTCGGTAAATTTTTAGTCGCCATTTTTTTGGCAACAAATTATATTTTTTTAGGGTTTTCATATTTTTTGTTTTTATACTTTCGAACATACTCAATCCTGTTTCCTGACCAGTAAAAGAAAGGTCAGTTAAATCCTATTATTTTAATAAATAGGGCAAATTTTATGTGCTTCTACTGGACAAACTTTGGCTAATGTATAAATAACTGAAAACTCCGCACCTCCAATAGAATTGGTTGTTACGTCAAATTTTGAAACATTAAAATCATAACTAAAACCAAAAGAAAAATTTCGATAATCCAAACTAATATTTGGAATAAGAGCGTCTCCTACTCGATAAGACAAGCCTAATAATAAATTCAAGGGTACATTTTGCTTATTCTCTAAATAAAAACGACCATTCCCTCCCACAACGACTTCTTGATAAGGTCCTTGAAATTGACCAGAAATTAAAAATCCCAAATCTATATCTGGTAATAATTTAAAAGAAGAAATCCCATAAAGAGAAAAACGACGACTCAAAGTACCATTAGTCGCGTCATTAAAATTATTGTGAGGTTGATTGAAATGATATATAGCTCCTCCAATATCCACTCTAGTCCGTCTCCCTCTATCATCTTCGTTTTTTCTATCCGTATTTTGATACCGATAATTTATTCCCGCTGCCAAACTTAGGAAATTTGCATCTCCCTCTTGGGTCAACTGGTCAATAAGCGCATTTTCTTGATGTGGTAATCCAGCATTGAATCTATCTCCTAGATATTGGGCATCTACTCGAATATTCTGTGCATCAAATTTTCTGAAAGAGCCACCTAATTGAAGCCCGCCTGATAAATAACTTTTACTGCCAATACTATGCAAGTAGGAGACAGCTCCTCCTATTTGGTTTGTCCTTAAAGCTAAGTCACCAGCCTCATCATTATTAAAATAGGCCCCAATAGTAAAAAAGCCATCTTTAGCTGCACAAGGAGCAATTTTATATTCTAAAGTCGTCGTAAAAGTTTTATAATCGACAGGAACATTTTTCCATTGTTGCCTATAATTCCCAGTTATTCTAACATCCCCCGCAAAAACGCCAATCAATCCAGGGTTGAGGTTCATCGAAGAACGATTAAACATCGAATAATGAATATCTTGAGCTTTTAGATTCCCTGTCATAAAAAGTAAACAGGTAAACCAAAAAATAAAATAGGATTTAAAAATTCTTTCGTTCATAATTAAGTATTTATTCTTTGAGGTGTTTTTTTGAAATAATATTGTTATATTTTATTTTATTGAATACATTTTATATTTATATTTTATTTGATTTTTGTTTTATCAACCTGAAAATATTTTTTACACATCTTCTGCCGCCACCTGGCGTATTTTTTAAAGCGCTAAAGGTCTAAAATGTATCTATTTCTCCATCACTACACTACTATACAGCGTAGCCGAAAAATAAAACGCATAAGCAATTATATAAAAGCATCTTTTTAATTCCATACAGGACAAATAATCACCTAAACAAATAGACCGCCAAAGCGAATGAAGTCACCCCAATAATTTAGTATCAAATCGTAGATTATTGCTAAATTCTAAATTCCAATATATAGTGTAATAATGCCGAGAAATGTAAAAAAGAGATTAAGTGTAAATTTGTTATACCAATAAAAAAACTAGGAAAGTATGTTTTTTATCATAGGGATTCTTTTTTGAAATTACTAAAATATAAGTTTTATCTACTAGAAATTTACCTGCTTTGTATGTGGGGAATTGAGGTGATAACACAAAATTATCAGATTTTAATAGCAGCAAGTAAATTAATAAGGTCAAATATCTAAAAAAGAATAGATAAAGACTAGCATAAATTTAATAAAAATCTTCACTTTTTCGATAAAGCGGTTAGCCTTTTCTAAGATTTTGACCAATTTATGCAATTGGTCGGCAAAAAAGGGAGAGAAAATTTCCTTTATCGTATATTTTTATGGAATCGCATATTCCGCTACGCTGCGTGCGTAGTTCATCAAAAAATATGCAGCAAATTAATATATCTGCCACTTAGACGCTCCAAGGTCTTAAAGACGTTTGAAGGTTTAGCTACAAAATATCAGCGTTGTTACAAAGGAAATAAAGTCTAAACGAGGCGAGGTTATACCATAAGAAAAATCTATTTTCCAGTAGCTTCTTGTTAGTGGGGAATTTTAGATACCAAGAGTTTAATCCTTTCAAATAATATCGAAAATGCCCCTATCGATGCAATTCCAAAAAGCCTCTAAACATCCGATTATCGTTTGGTTCGTTCAATTCTAATTCATAAAAATAACTACCATCTGGCAATTCTTGGCTATTTTTCCAAGTGCCTGTCCAATCATTTTGGTAATTGGTTACTTGATAAACAATATTCCCCCAGCGGTTATAAATCGTTAATTTACTTTGAGGAAATTCTTCAATACCTGCAATATAAAAGACATCATTTTGGCCATCTCTATTTGGGGATACGGCAGTAAATATAACGATATCCACGCAAGCCAAATAGATGGTAACAGTTGCTGTGTCGCAACCATTAGAATTACATAAAGTATATTTAAATTCATCTGCTCTTTCACAAAATTCGTCACCAAAATAGGTAACTGAACCATCCAAATTAGCGATTGCCCTTCCAAACATTGGTTGCTCAAGAATTTGCAGACCATCCTCTCCTACCCCAAAAGGGATATCGTTTTCTTTCACATTCAAAATAACAGGTACCCCTTTATCCGTTGTATCTCTATCATCATTTGCAGTAAGCAGTTCTCCAAATTCAATCACTTCTATCTCGAAAAAAGCCGTATCACAATTATTATCTTCATCACAAACAACTACGCAAGCTTTTTCTCGGCCAATTTCTACCCCACGAATTTCTACGCAATAAGTAATTGGGTCTAAGAAAAAATCTACTTTTTCTCCTGAATCTTCTGGACATTCATTCTCAAAAAAAGAAATTTCTTGTGGAAAAATAATGGAATCGAAACAATAGAAAATAGTCTGACCGACAAAAATGGTATCAATAACCAAATCAGGTGGGTTATTTTTGATAGATAAGAAAAATCCTAAGGTATCACAAACGCCCAAATCATCGCAAATTTCAATACAAGCCATCTCTGTACCAAGTGTATTACCAGTATAGGTAATACAGAAATTTTCTATATCAAACTCATAGTTTGCTAAACCACTAAGGGAGTCTTGACAAACTTCAGTCATGGAGGTGATATTCCCCATCAAATTAAACCCTAATGTATCTAGACAAAAAGTATTGGAATTTTCGACCTCAATCGTATCTTCTATTACATCATAATGCACGGCTATCTCAAAAATGGTCGTATCACAAACACCTAATTCGTCACACAAAATAACACATAAGGTATCTTGTCCGATTTTCACCCCTTCTATTATCACACAAACTTCTTCTTCGATAGTAGTCATGACAAAATCATCACTCACACAGTCTAAGATAACCCTATCTAAAGCACCTGCTAATTCCATAGTAGATAAACAAAAAGTATCTAACTGGTTAGGTATAGTGACCAATTTCATAGTATCCGTTTGCGTACAAGTAATTGCGACGACTAAGGTATCTTCACAAAAAGTAATCGGGTCTTGAATCATAATTTCATGCACTCCAACACTCAACTCTGTAGAAATACCTCGCTTAATAATATTCGTCTCATGGTTTAAAAAAGAAGTGATAGGTGTTCCATCTACCATGGCATCAATCTGCCCATAAGTACTTCCAGATGCGCCTCCTGTAATTAAAGTACCTTCTGCTGTAAATTGCCAATTACCGAGGGGGTCCCATGCATTCATCTGAGCTACCAATTCTTCTAAAGAATTAAAGCTACCAGAAGAAAAAACATCGTCATTCACAGGCCAAGAAGTCACGGTATAAGCCCCTATCCTACCCTGCCCAAATAAGGTTTCTGGAGAATAGGTTTCTATGGTATCCGTTCCACAAGAATTAATATCAAATAAATCAATTTCTGCTCCATTTAAGGTAACGATATAAGGATTTCTAACATCAAAATCATAATCTAAACAAATATCTTGTGTCCCCGAACAATCTCCTATATTATACCGAATCGTATCTCTGCCAACCACTAGTGGGCAAGGCTCACAAACCGTCACCCAAAGCGTATCTAGTACCGTTTGACAATCATTATCATCCGTAATGGTTACGGTATAAAAACCTGCGGGCAAATTTGTTCTAACTGCTTGGTCAGCAAAACCTTGGGCATCTTCCCAATCAAAAGCGTAAGGCGGCGTTCCACCATCCACATTTATCGTAATGCTTCCACCATCATCGCATTGAGGAATAATCGTTGCACTGATTTCTATAAAGTCTGGCGCAGTTATGGTAAAACATCCTTGTCCATAAACACAACCCATTGTATCTACGATTGATAAGCAGTAATCTCCTTGTGGCAATTGTCCGTTTTGGAAAATAGTAAAGCCATTTGAAATAACTGTATCTAAAGCAGTAGTTGGTATATTATCAACATTGGTGGTAAAAAGCACTTCTCCATCGGCTACCAGTGGGCAGCTCGCAGGAATCATTTCTTCTATAGCAATAGTCGCCAATTGACTAGCTTCATTTACCAGCGTAAACACAACGGGCGTTTTGCAACCCGTTCGGTTATCTGTTACTAAGAGGGAATAAGTCCCACTACTTAAATTGGTTCTAGAAGGCAGACCTCCTTCCCAAGAATAGGCATAATCGCCGCTTCCTCCATTAATACTAACGGTAACAGCGCCGTCCGAATTCCCACAAGTTGGGGACGCATCAATGGCAACCTTTGAGCGTAATAAATTATCTTCGTCAACGACTACCGTAATACCCGTTTCGCAATCAAATTCTTCATCTCTTACTCTGACTTGATAAAAACCTGCTGGTAATTCTGAACGGGAATTTCCGATAAATCCATCCGCCCAAGTATACCTATTCGAGGTTGGTAAAAGCAATACACGACCAGTTGCTAAACCACATTCCGAAGGGCTGGTAATCGGTAATAAATCATCAAAATTCTTTTCGAACACTTCTACTTCTACTTCCATCACACAAGTAGGATTCGGTTTATAAACAATGAGAATCCGATATTTGCCTACAGGTAAAGAAGCTCTAATATTGCCCGTTACAAAAGGTCGCCCCAAATCTGGCAGATATATAAACTCATAATCTCTTTCATCTTCTTCCATTTGGATAAAAATCGACCCTGTATTTCCTGTGCAGGTCGAAGGCGTTGTCGCAATAGAATTGATGGTTGGCAAATTACATGCTTCACATGCTGGCACCCTAATAGTCGCCATTTCAGCACAGCCATTAGCATCCATTATGGTCACCTCATAAGTTCCAGTATCTAAAGCAGTTCTATTAACTGGATTATCAATTCCTGTTAAATCTGACCAGTCAACCATATAAGGACCTGTTCCACCAGATATGTCCAAGTTAATTCCGCCTGTATCCGCACAAGCAGCAATCGCTTCATACATTAACATCAAGACAGGGGACTCAGCAATTGTAAAACAAGCTTCTCCTGTTAAACAACCAAAAGCATCTGTAATTTGTAGGCAATATTCGCCTACAGGTAATTGTCCATTTTCAAAGGTATCCATCCCATCTGTAATGAGCGTATCCATTGGAAATTGAAAGTTATCAGACACCTCCACCGAAAATTGAATACTTCCATTCAAATCCTCATTACAGGAAACATCCATTGTATCCGTGATAATAATGGTCGCAACACCAATTGGAATAGCAGTTAATTCAAAATTTACCGTTGTTTGGCAACCCAAAGTCGCATCAAAAACAGTTACGCTATACATCCCTTCGGCTAAATCATTGGTACTATTAGTTTCACTAGCCCAAGAATAGGAATAATCGCCACTACCTCCTGTTACATTTAAGGTCACCAAACCATTGGCCTGTTCACAAGTTGGTGCTTGGTCAATGGTGGCTTCCGCAGTTAATACATTTTCTATTTCAATGACCACCGTAATCGTTCCACGACAATCTTCCGTCACGTCTGCGTCTGTAAAGGTAATTTCATAAGCTCCTGCGGCTAATTGGTTTCTATCACTTCCGACAAATCCATCTGGCCAAGTATAGATATAATTAGCAGGAGATAAAACCACGACCCCTGATGGCGGCGTATCACAAGCCGAAGGAAAAACAGTCGCCTCCGCAGCAGGCACAGCAACGGGAATATTTAACGTAATGGGGTAACTACAAGCTGCATTTTCTGGGTCAATGATATTAATTTGGTAATCACCTGCGGGTAAATTAACTCTAGTATTTGGCAAATTTCCAGCAATCCCTAAGTTAGGCGTCCATTCAAAATTATAGCTAATGGTATTATCTGTAAAAGCAAAAGCTACTTGTCCATTATCTTGCCCACAACTCGCCTGCGTAATTAGGGTATCTACCAATGGGCTTTCGCCAATCTCACCAGTTGGTATGGTAAAAGGAAATACAGTTGTACAATTTGGACTATTGATAGCAGTCAAAATAACGTCATAAGTGCCTGCTGATAAATTGGTTCGACTATTAGCCGTTGCACCTACTTGGCCTGCATTCCCACTCCATTCATAATTATAATCAGTCGCATCCCCTTCAATGTTTAAGAAAATCGAGCCATTTGATTCCCCACAATCTGCAGCAGCAATGACTGTTGAACCCACTAATGCTGGTGTAAGCATATTTTCTGATACTATAATATTAGTAGTGACCGCACAGTTAGGATTGTCTTGAAGTGCGATAATGACTTGATATTCCCCTGCGGGTAAAGCCATTCTGGTATTTTTGGTCGCCCCTTCTTGTCCCAAGTTGGGTTCATACATAAAAACATAAGCCTCAATTGGTTCAGCTATTTCTATAGATACGACTCCATTAGATTGTCCACAATCCGCAGGTAAAATATTAGTAGAAGTGATTAAATCTTGTCGAATATTATTTTCGGGTATGGTTATATCAAGTGAGGTGGTACAAGTGGTATCTCCTTCATAAGCAATTAATACTTGATAATCCCCCGCAGGTAGCGCCATTCTGGTATTTTTAGTGGCGCCTTCTTGACCTAAATTAGGTTCAAAAATAAAAGAATATTCGGCGATTGATTCAGCAATTTCGATGGATACTACGCCATTTGATTGACCACAATCTGCTGCTATAAAAGTAGTATCTACAAGCGTCGCAGGCAAACAGCTACAAGTATCCAAATTAATCGTCAAAGGTAATTGACAACCATTTCCATCCGAAATAGTCACTTCATAAGTTGCTTCTTGCAAATCTGTTCTATCTCTATCATTTTGTACACCCGCTACATCCGCCCAATCAAAAAAATAAGGAGTAGCACCACCTTGTACACTTAAACCAATAGCTTGACTTGTTTTACAATCTCCAGTTGTAGAGATAACAGCAGCTAAAGGGGCTGGTTCTTTAATTTCAAAAGTAGTATTTCCTGCTAAACAATTATTTCCATCTCGAATATGAATCTCATAATTACCCGCTGGTAATTGTCCATTTTCATATTGAAATTGTCCATCAGTAATTATCGTATCCGCAGGAAATCTAAATCCATTTTCATAAATAATATCAAAATTGATAGCACCATTATTATCTCCTGAGCAAATTAAATTAGTCGGCTCTGTAATAATAATTTCACCTTGATGAATCTCATTATCTAACACAAATAAATAAGGGGAACTACAACCAGTAATTGTATCTGTGATAATGATTTCGTAAGCACCGCTTGCTAAATTTATTTGAGATAATTGTCCATCTAGAAAAGAAGATTTATAGCCACCACTACCTCCAGTAACATCTAAAGCGACTACCCCATCATTATTCAAACAGGTTGGCGTATTAAAAACAGTATGACTAATCATTAATTCGCTAATCCCTTGAATAGCTACGGTTACTAAATTTGTACAGTTAGGATTACCCGTATCTGTTACCGTAATGATATATCGGCCTTCGGCTAAGTCGGTTCTACTAGCGCCGATTATACCATCGCTCCAAATGTAAGTATAGCTATTTGGTAATAAATCCACTACCCCATCAGCCATACCACAAGTAGCATCTGTTTTGGTAAAAGAAATATTCGGCACAGCTGAATTTCCAATATTTACAAATACAGTTTCAAAACATTCATTGCTAACTTTATCAACTATTTGCACAAAATAACTAGCCAATGGTAAATTGATTCGGCTATTTGCTGTTTCTCCCATTTCTCCAACATTAGGAGACCAGTTAAAATTATAGTCGGCTATATTCTGAGTAATATTGATAGTTGCACTTCCAGTTTCTTGATTACAAGTTGTATTTTCTACAATAACATTTTCTATAATTGGTGAAGTACAAACTGGACAGTCTTGGCGAATGACATCCACATTCAAAGTATCCATACATCCCAAAGGATTACTAATCACCAGTTGATGAAACCCTTCTGCTAAAAACACAGATACCCCCATTGGCGTTAATCTAGTATCATAGCCTAAGAAAGAACGAATACCACTGAGCGGAAAAGTGATTTCCATTCGACTATAATTCCCTCCTAAATGACCACCTTCAATAATCAATACATCAGGTAAAATAGTCCAATTTCCACCTTCATCCCAGACATTCATTGAGTCTACTAATTCTTCTATGGAAGCAACCGTCCCGCTATAAGTCACACCATCTACTATCCAAGAATCCACTCTTATATCTCCACTAGTGTTGCTAATTTGAGCGTAGGTATAAATACACACTTGCTGAAAATCACAGATAGCAAAACGAGTAGAATCTACCATCACCCCATTATCTAAAACGGTATAGGCTTCTATATCGGCTGCGGTATATTGATTAAAACAATAGAAAATAGTACTATCACAATCTGGCATTAAAATAGTCGAATTTTCTACGCCTACATTTAATACACAAGGGCCAGATTCACAATTGGTAGTTAGCGCAAATTCGCCTTCATTAGAGGAATTAAAGTCATACATACAAGTTTCTCCATCAACGGTACAAGTAAATTCAATTGTACTCGTAGTCGATACTTTTGCGGTATAAACACTGTCACAATCCAGTGCGCCTACCATTACCTCGAATTGAAAAATAGCACTTTCATTCTGCCCTAAACCCGTTGGCAATAATAAATTAAGGACCTCAATTCCTACGTCATTTTTAATGGTCGGTTCTACTGGTGTCCAATCAATTGGGGCAGTTGCTTGAATAGAGTTTGGTCGATAAGTAAATGCTTCCGATAATGCCACTTCTATCTTATCCACCGCAGATACATTATTCCCTATATTCTTGACTTCTACTTGAAAAGTAGCCGTTTGATTAGCGGTTAATACCTGTTCACTCACAAATTCAATCTCAAAATTTCTAGCAACATTGGGAGCTGCTTGAAAGATAATAGGATTTGTTTCTGCAAAAGCGTTATTAGTCGCTGTACCACAAGCCGTTGTCCCTTGGAAACTATAGCGATTTAAGGCACCATTTTGATAAGAACAATTGGTAATAAATCGATATTTTAGTTTAAATTCACTAGAATCTGGTGCATTGACGGAGAAACCTGGCAAGCCATTGGTATGCAAAAAGGTATTTAAATTTTCAAAATCATTGTATTGATAAATTCGACCTAATGGGTCATCTCCTAAAAAATTAGGTTCTTGTAGAATTGGCTGAAATGCCGCAGTAGAAGGGTAACTAAATTCAATGCTATTCTGCACCAAAGTAGCCCCTATTGGCAAAATAATTTGTGATTGAATATCAAAGGTATTCCCTACTTCTTCGTTTCTTACTAATATAATCATCGTACTTGTATCGCAAAGTACCCCGCTAATCGTCGATTGTTCTTCTTGGAAACTGGCAGATAAAAAAGGTTCTAGTGTAGAAGCTTTTAGAATAATCGTTTCTTCTTCACAAGGTGGGTATAAATCAGGCGTCCAATTGGCTTCCTCAGGGGGGACACAATTCCAACCGAGTTTCGCTAGTACATTATTCTCCCCACAGTTGTTCATCCTAGCCGTAATCCGAAAGGTATTACAAATGTCCTCAGGATTAATAGTAGTTCCTCTCTTATTTAAACCCGTTGCAAAGGCAAAAACGCTAGTATCTCCATTAAAAGTTTGTATTAATAAAGTATCAATAGCATCTGGGAAGCTTACATTTTCAATAAATAAAATAGCCGCATCTCCTACACTTTTTTCTAGTTGAATAAAAGTGATGCCTGCATCTGATTCAAAAGAAGTATTGCAATGTTCTATTATCCATTGAATCGTTTCCTCGCCAGATTCGACCGTTCCGACTACTGCTTCTAAAGAGAAAGTCGGTGGGTTCTGGTACTGGAAAAAGCGTTTGTCAAACACTTCATTGTTTTCGGAACAACCATTATTATTACCAGCATTAGCGTAAGCACGATTTTGATAATTTATGTTGGCTTCTATTTCATATAAATCATCCCCCACACTGCTTCCAAATTGAGATGAGCAGGATGGTGTTAGGTTAACTCGAAATTGAAATACTTGATTACTTCCAGCAATCGTACTCGCTGTATTTAGCAAGCTAAAACCTGCTTGGTAAAGCCCTGGATTTGATTCCGTTAAATTAGGCAATGGCAACCACTGACTCCCTTGAATCCTGTATTCTACGGACAAGTCCTCATAAGCGGTCAACATAGCAGGGTCATACGTCAATGTTAAAGAATCAACGGTTACTGCTTGTCGATGTTCTGTTCCAAAAAATTCCCGCATCGCATTGGCATTGATACTTTTTGAAACAGTGTATTGCAAGGCAGTGGCAGCACAACCTTCAGGCGCAGTAGTATTACTAGGCCCAGAAAAGGTCGTATTTAGTTTAGCCAATCGAAATAGTTCTCCAAAAGAATCACAATCGTCATATATTTGACCATCTATAATAGCAAACCCGCTTCCTCTCAACATCGGAATCTTTTTGAAGGTATTCGTTGGAATCGGACCATCTGGGTTGACGGAAAAATGCCCTTCAAAATTGATTTGGTCACCCATATTTAAAGGGAGTCCATCCAAACAACCACTTAAATCGAAATACATCGTTTTATTACTCCCTACGATTTCGATAGTATAAGCAGTTGCATCTAAAACACAATTTCTAGTATTGCCTCCAGATTGAATGGTTATATTGGCAAAGGAAAATAGAAAAGAAGTCTCCTCTGAATCACTCTCATCTGCATTATTATAATTGATGGCTATTCCTACACTATCTGTTAGGGATTGATTCCCGACAATAGTGGTCAGGTTCATTAAAATAGAATCACAACTTAAGGCCACTTTTTTATTCGCTAGCGCAGGGTCAAAAGGGGTTGAGAAATCAGTATCCGTAAAACCAAAAGTACTTCGCTCGACCGAAAAATCAGTCGTTTGTAGACCCGTCTCGCAAACAAAGGTTGCACATGGCTCACCTGCAGCATGTAAGATGGCTCCTTCTACAATACCACAATACCAAATATGGCTACAATTACATTCAGGACAGAAATAAGTGATTTCTACAGGAAAAGTCGTTGGGCCAACGGGCGCACATTGCGTTTCAAAAACAAAATTTACTTGATAATCATTATTTAAATTTAATACCGTCGCATCAAAAGTCATCACGGATTCACTAGTAGTATTAACAGCCGTTGGAAAATAATGTGTAGTGTCTTGTTGGATACTGGTCTGGTTAGATAGCACGATACCATCGGGTAAAGTGATGGAAATTCTTACTTCATCATTTCCCGCACAAGTTCGATTAAAATTAGACATTCGACGTTCTCCACTATAGATAACCGTAAATTGGTCGCTATCATTAAAAGCATCTGGATCAGTGCAAATTTCTCGAGTCGTACCTGAGTTAGCACTCCGATAGAAATTATCAAAAAGGCTTTCAGCGCCGATTCCGCAAGCATTGATATACGCAATTTTACCATCGAAATTACCTCGAAAATCATTATCACAATCATTTTCAATATCAAATTGACTGCCAAGCGTACAATCAATTTCATAAGTAGCCGCAATCGTAAACGCTTGCCCAATCCGCAAGTCATCAAAAAAACCATCTCCATCTATATCTTCCAATCCCCCTACTCCATCTGGATCGGTAGCAAAAGCAGGATTATTATTTAAATCAATTAAACTATTGAGTACATTAATTGGGGAACTATTTCCGATAGTCACCGAGTTGATTGTATAACCTTGGTCAGCCGTTAAAAATTCTGAACCAACAGCAAAACCTACTCCTGTTGCAATATCTAAGATAGCCCCAAAACCTTCATCAAATTCAAATCCATTATTAGCCACTGTTATGGATAGATTTCCCCCTTCACAATATCCTGCATCTACGGTTAGTTCATTATTATAAGTGAATCCAATCAAGGCTTCACCCGTTCCAATTGGTAGGTTCGTCGATTTTGTTTCTTCTTGACAAATACTACTATTACAGCCCCAATTAATAGTATGACTCGTACCTAAATTGCTATTGCCATCATTCCCACAACTGGTCAAAACAATCACTTCTTCAATGGTCAATATTTCATCCACATCAAATAATAAATCCCTATTTCCTACTGCGCCTAATTGTTTAGTATTGCCAATAAAAAAATCTCCAGTAATCGACGCACTAATTAAAGTATCATTATTAGTCGTCCCTTCCTTTTTAAAATTAATCGGTGTCCCATTAATTAATAAGAATTGGTAAGACATGCCTACTTCTTGTCTAACTTGATAATTAAAGGCGGCTAAATAACTATTTAAACCGCTATTAGAAACCGTTACTGTTCTACGAACTTCCGCCCCGATATTAAATGGACCTACTACATCGGTAATAGTCAAATTCAAATTAGGAGTGGCAATAACATCTTTGTATTCCACACCATCAAAAGATTCCGTAAAAGGCTGTCCATCTAATTGATAAGCCAATTGCCAGGTATCAAAGACTTGCAAATTAGGCGTTCCGATAGTATCTAAAATAGTACAATCTGTACTTACAGAAAATACGATAGCAACCTGCGTTAAGGCAGTAGGGTCAATAGCTGGTAAAGTAAAAATTGGTTGGTTAGCGTTCCCATCATTCGTAAGCGTTACACCAGCGGTCGTAGCTGCAGTATTTAAGCTAACAAATTCAATTCCAGAGAATAAATTTAAGGTAGCGGTAATATCTGTTCGAGGGCTAGTCGCTGTTCCAGCAATTGTAAAGACAACCCTTTGCTCATCAGCTGCGCCACAAACAACGAGTTGGTCCAACAGAACAGATTCTTCCCCTAGGGAAAGTGTTAAATTAGATTGCCCAAAGGCAGTAAACGCAGTAAAAAATAACAGTAATCCTACTACCGTTAATTTACCCAGAACTTCCCCTAATACGCCCAAAGACAATTGGGGGCAGCCGTGGTTAAGTTTTGGGAAGATTCGGTTAAACATAGTTCTATTCTTTTGTAATCGGTGCTTGTTTTGTTTTTTTTGATATCATAAAAGGCATTTTAATATAAATATATATTTTATTAATTTATAATTAACTACTGTACAATTCATTATAAATTAACAACTTATACATTTAGAAAACAATTGCTTTCTGACAACCATAACTTAAGAAAGTCGCAAAAATCAAACCAAAAAAGGACATATATAAATAAAAATATAGATGTGTCGGGAAGTGGCAAAAGGAGTTAAAAAGAGAAATTAGAGTTAACCTTTACTTGGGTGTATACTTGTTATGGAGCTGTTAAATGAAGCTAAAGTCTCCATTCTTACAAAATTTTTGATTTAACTTAGTTGCTAACTCTATTTTAGTGCTCAACCATTCATTCATCGAACGACGAATAGTCCTCCTATTGGAAGAATTAGTGAATCATCTCATATTACTAAAGTAAGCATTAAATTAAATTTACTCCAAATTGAAAAAGCTAAAAATGCTAAAATTTAAAATTATACCAATTGCTTTCCTCTTCTTTATGTTAATTTTAAACCCTTCCTGCAATTGGCAAAATCTAGCGAGTACATCGACAGATAGCGAACGCCTACCAAGTATCATTCCTTCTGAACAAGCAAAAAGATTAGGTACGACCGTTTCAAAAATGGGTAAAAAAGTGATGGTTATTTTCCAAGATAAGAAAAATAATTTTTGGTTTGGAGGTAATGATAAAGGGGTATATAAATATGATGGAAAAAGTCTTGTTCTTTTTACAAAGAAAGATGGATTATGTAATAATTCTGTTTTAGGCATACAAGAAGATAAATTTGGCAATATTTACTTCGATACCTCGACGGGAGTTAGCAAATTTGATGGGCAAAAATTTACAACATTAGACATAATAGATAACAAACATTCCAAAAGTAAATGGAAATTAACCGCTGACGATTTATGGTTCAGAATGGGCGGAGGAAAAAATGGTCCTTATCGCTATGATGGCAAATTATTATACTATCTAGAATTTCCAAAAACGAATCAAGTAGAGGCGTTCTATTCAACCTATCCAAATGCCTCCTATAGCCCTTATGGTATTTACACCATATATAAAGATAGTCAAGGGTTCATCTGGTTTGGCACCGCATCGCTTGGTCTATGTCGCTATGATGGACAATCAATCAACTGGTACTACGAAAAGCAATTAACAGAGACTCCAAGTGGTGGTGATTTTGGTATTCGTTCCATTATAGAAGATAAAGAAGGCTATTTTTGGTTTTGTAATACCCGCTATCGGTACGAGATTTTATCGAATACTATAGAAGAAAATGGCACAAATTATATTAACTACGAAAAAGAAGACGGAATTGGTTATTCTAACGGCGGTAGTAAAATAGATTTCCCTTATTTTATGTCAATGACAACAGACAATAATGGTGATTTATGGATGGTCACTTATAATGATGGCGTTTATCAAAATAACGGAGAAAGACTCATTCATTATCCTATTAAAAATGGGGATACCGATGTATTACTCTTCTCCATTTACAAAGATAACCAAGGGGTACTTTGGCTTGGCACACATAATGCAAGCGTATTAAAATTCAATGGTAAAATTTTTGAGCCATTTAGCCCATTCTAACCGTATTAAAGTCCTAAAGTCTCGCCATCAAATCAATGAAAATAAAATAACAAGAATCCGTTGTTTATATAATCCGCTGCTCTAAAGTATTGTTAGCAACGGATTTCTAAATTTAAGCAAAAAAATACCTAGCAATTGATAACCGATTGCTAGGTATTTTTAAACAGAAAAAACCAAAATTATTTACTCAGAAATCAACTCAAAATCAGTCCGTCGATTCTGTGCTTTTCCTCTGTCGGTATTATTACTAGCAACAGGCTTGTCTGGGCCATTTCCTACTACCACAAAACGATTTCTAGGCATATTGTATTCAGCAATCAAGTAATCTGCTACAGACTGCGCTCTTTTTTTAGATAAAGCCACATTCGTTGCTCTACTTCCACTTGAATCTGTATTTCCTTCAATTCGAATTCTAGCATTAGAAAAAGCATTTGCAATGGGTACAAATTCTTTGTCAATGATGTATTTACTATTTTCATCTAACTTGAATTCTCCTGTTCGGAAACTAATACTCACTCGTTTGGTCGCAATCGCAGCTTTCGTTTCATCCGCTTTAGTAACAGTGGCGAATTCCTTCGTTTTTTCTGGAAAATGTTCTTCACCCGTTAAAGTTGTGTTCATTACTAGACTAGGGAAATTAACTGCACTCCATGTTGGTGGCATTTTATCACCTGTATGGCCTAAATCATAATAATCATTGGACATTTCTGTATATAATTTTTCTCCAGTTACGCCTCTGTAGGCACTATTTAGACCAAAGAAGTTTTTGTTATCCCCATGTGTTACTAAACGAACATTACCAATCATTTCTGCTGCTTCGTCTGTTGATAAAGCCGTTCCTCTTTCGGTAAATTCTTGTCCTAAAATAGTGGCTGCTTTTCTTCTTGCACTAGCAGAATTATTAATCTCTGCCGCACCTCTCATCCAACCTTCGTATAATTGCTGCAATCTATCTCGATTAGCATTCACAAAAGAACGCTTCGCATAAAAGACATCGGCAATAATATTAGAAGCAGTTTTAGTACTTTCCAATACTCTAGAACCTGGCACTGCTTTTACCGATAAAATATCATCTGGACTCCAAACAACAGCCGCATCTACCCGACCACTTTTAAAAATTTGTGCTGCTTGTATAGCACTTTCTTGTGGAATAATTTCAATATCATTTTGAGTCATCCCAGCTGCTTCCAACATCCATAACAAGAAAGAATGAGAAGGCGTTAATTCCGCTACGGCGACTTTTTTACCTCTTAAATCAGATACATTATTAATACCTCTTCTAACCACAATCGCGTCTCCTCCTCTTGACCAATCCGCTTGAAATAAAATAACAGGGTCAAACTGAGCTAAAGCGCCTGATTCCGTTGGAAAAGCATCCACTGTCTGCCATAATAAATCCACATCATCTTGTTTCCAAGCTTCTCTAGAAGCGACAAAATCATCCAATACTTTAAATTCTAAGGCAAAACCGTAATCTTTATAAAAACGAGAATTTTTGGTTGGTTCGAATCCTTCATTAAAGTATTGTCCACCTGCATAACCACCCCAAGTTACAACGCCAACCTTGATAATATTTTGGGAGGAAAGGCCACCTGATGAAGAAGCATTACTATTTGTTTTAGGGGTCGTACTACTACCAGCATTGCCACTTCCTTGTACATTTTCCGTTTGATTTTTAATATCTTGACCTGCTTCAGTATTATCTAAAACATATTTTCCACCAATTACAACCGCTCCAACGATAAGCATTGTAATTAATAATTTTGAAAAAGTGGTGAGTTTTCCAGCCATTTTTTATTAGTTAGTTATTGTTTTCTGGTCGCAGTCATTAATGAATTGTACGCTAATGTTTGTGACCTAAATAATATGTTAAGTTAGTCAATTAAATAAAAAATGGTTTAGGGAAGGGAAGTTTAGTTTTTCACAGAACTGAACCTCTTTATCTCTAAACCATTTTTATTTTGCTAATTATAAGTTGTAAATGGTCAACAAATACAGTCAACCGACAACGAACAATTACTATTCAAATAAAGTATCATATTGATTTCTATGTCCATCTGCCCGCATCGGTTTGGCAACAGGTGCATTCAAATCTAAGACATTTCCTTCATCATTTGCTTCTACCAATAAGCTTGACTTTTCTTCTCCTAAAATTAAAGAAACACCTTCTTTTTCCCACTTCTCTAACATCTTCATACCTTCTTCTTCAAAGATACCGTTTTGTAAATCTACAGAATCCATAAAATTAGAAGACATATCCATAAAACGTTCCATCTCTCCCACTTTCTTACTTACATCATCCGCTACGGCTTCTAAAGCCATATCAAACATATATCGCTTATCTTTATCCCCAGAAATGACACTCATAGCAGATTGCATCGCAGAATGAGAAGCGTGAATGGCTTTTCTTTCTTGCTCTTTAACCATTACTTGATCCTTGATATCTTCCATCAACACTTCAGAGTTTTCATACATTTTGGTTAGTACTCGATAAAGCACTTCCATTTTTTTGTACAAATCTTCCAATTTCATATTTGATTCTCTTAATCTGCCCGCCTTTCGAGCTTTCAGAATCATCATGGACTGTTTATTAGTTGCTTTGGCCTTACTAGCCATGTTCATATTAGACTTAATGTTCTTCTTATTCGTCACAATGATTTCTTGCAACTTATGCATCTGCCCCCTTAATTTACTAATCTGCTTATTCATACTTCGTAAATTATCTTTCAAATCTTCTACATAAGATTTTAAGATACCAATCGGGTCAATTTGCACGAACAAACCAGTTACCCAGCGCATCACACTTTTGTACATATAACTTACTAAGCCTCTAGCCTTAGGGTCTAACACCACATATACAATCGCCGCTAAAACCATTAAAGTACCCGCCAAATACAAAGTATTGGCTAAAATTGTTGCTAATAAACCTGATGTCAAAAGGTTATACAATAAATAGCCACCGCCTAAAACTAGTCCGCCTAAAAATACTGCACCCGTTACACCCTCAGGTCTTTGCCAAAATGATTTTGGTTTAAAGTCTTCCATTTTTTGATTTAGTTAAGAATTGCGAAGGGCTAAGGGCAAAGAGCAGAGGTTTCATCCTGCGCTCTTTGCCCTAAGCCCTACACTCAATTTATTTCAAATACTTTTTCATATTTTCTACATCGCTTTGAATTTGAGAAACCACTACATTATATGAAGCAATAAAGTTATTCTTGGTTGTTTCTACTTTAGAAACAGCTCCAGAAATTTCACTTTTAATACCTGCTAATTGTTTTTGGCTTTGCTCAATTTCTTGCGTTAATTTCTTAATATGCTGTGCTTTTTGTTGAATACCAACCTCTAAATCTTTAATCTGCTTTTCTCTACCACCAATTTGACGCGCTCTTTGATTTTCTAAGGCTTGTTCAAATTTTTTTTCCTCATGTAATAAAACCTTCAAATAATGTGCGGCGGCATCTATTAACTTTTGCGGTGTCGCCCCCATTGTTTTAGCCATTGCAAAAGCAGATTGATATCGAGTCTGCTCATCCATCGGCATTTTTTCTAAAGACTTCAAAGATTGCTTAAATTCTAAGTAATCAAAGCCATCTAAATTATGCTTTTCCATCGCCCCGAAAAAGATTTCCATAAATTTTGCCGTCGGTTTTCCTTCTAGTGGTTGACTAGAAACAGTTGCCGCTACTTCTTTAGTAGGCGTCGGACTTGATTTTGGCGTAGGCTTCTTTCCCGTAGCTTCTTTAGTCGCTGATTTGGTGGTTGCCTTTTTAGCACTTCCTGCTTCTTCAACAATAAATAATGACTTTAATTTGTCCGCAAATCCCATGAATTAATAAGCTTAAAAGTGGTATAAAAGTTTGATTTTTAAAGCGACCAATCGATAAATGCTACTTTAAAATCTACAAAATAAGGAAATTTTAAGTAATTATACAAAAATAGTTCTTTTTGAGCATTTCTTTAAAACAAAATTGTGTTTTTTATTTGCACACAAAACTATAAAAGCAGATTTTTTTTAGTCATACAGGCTGACCGAGAATAGCAAGATTTGCTAAATCTCCAAGATTTCACGAAATCTAATCCTTGGTTTTAGGCTAAAATAAATCCTAATTTGCTAAATCTTGTAGATTTTAGTAAATCTTAATTCAATTAAAATTCAAGGTTTTAGAGATTTACTATCCCGATAGCTATCGTGGATGAAAATTTAGCAAATCTTCCATTCTCGGACAAGATGTCCAAGCTACAGGGTTAAAGCTTTTTATAAAATTCCAAATAAGCTACCAGCACTCGTTCAGGGGCTTCATCATGTGGATAATGTCCAACGCCTTCTAAAATAGTAATATTTGGATTCGGTAATATTTTTTGACAATAATCCGCCAAATGTCTACCGGAAACAGGATCTAATGGCCCATTGATAATTTTAACAGGTATTGCCGCATTGACTATTGCACTTTTCCAACGGTCTGCATTTGCCCTACGATCATTGATGTAGCCGATTAATTTATGCATGATATTTTTGCCATCATTATATACCGCTAATTGAAAAAATTGGTCTATTTCTTCTTCCGTTGCCTTTTTATCCCCATAAATATCATGAAAGCTTCGGCGCAAACTACCTTTACTTATAAAACGATTAAATATGGAACCAATTGGACTATTCAATAATTTCTGCACCAATTTTGCTCGATGCAATTCGGGAAATAAGCCGCCATTTAAAAAACAACAAGATTGTATTTGAAAACCCTTTGTTCCTCTTTCTGCAAAAGCTGCTAGCATTTCTTGCGCAACCGATACACCGTAATCATGCACTAATAAATGGGCTTTTTTAACGCCCAAATGCGCTACAAAAGCCTCATGTAACCGAGCTTGATCCGTAATGGAATAGTCATATTTTTTGGGTTTAGCAGAATAGCCAAATCCCATCATATCTGGTGCAATCACCCTAAATCGACTAGTCAAATCGCCCCACATTTTATGCCAGTCCCATGAAGCGGTAGGAAAACCGTGAATAAGTAATAAAGTCGGCCCAGTTCCTGCTTCCCAATAGGCAATTTTATGTTCCTTTTTATAGGTAAAATACTTGGCTTCGTTTTTCCAATCTTGAAAAGTCATTTTTGTAATTTTCAATTTTCAATTTATAATTTTCAGCCGTCACTCCTATATTTTCATGGCTTTAAAATCAATTCTTCAATGGCTAGTGCTTTAAAAAAAGTATCTCGTTCTTCTTCTGCAGTAAATGGGCCATTCCATCTAATTCGATGTCCATATTTGATGTTATGCCATCTGCCCATGAAAAAATTCAACGTTCCTATTTCAATATCCTTATTTTTCCATGCTCCGTAAAAGTACTTAAAATTACGTTCTCTTATAGCTTCATCTGGGCCATGATGAATCACTAACCAAGGCGTTTCCGTTGCTTTTTTACCATGCAAAGCTAACGTTGGATGACCATATTTTGTCAAATAGGCCTCTATTTTAGCAAAATTAATTTCATCTGCTGCCATCCACTTTTGCCTCGCTTCCTGATGTTCTGGGCTATTATGACCAAATTTTTCTATCGCCAGCCCTTCCTCTATTCGTACTTGTTGGTCTACATCCTTTATCTCTTCCAAAAATAAACGTTGACTTTCAGGGGTGGTTAAAGCAGCTATTTGTTCTTCAATTGATATATTTTCGGCTTTATTTTGACAAGCATAATTGCTAAAAATAAGGCATGCAAAGACCAAAAAAAAGGTAATTCTTTTCATTTTAGTTTTTTAAGAAGGATTATTAACTCTAGCAATTTCAGGTGTTTCCATAAATGTTATTTGATTAATAGGTTGGCTGAACATTACATTTTCTCTTTGGCTAAAAATAGTAATAATAAAGTAATATTAATCAAATCAATAGACCAAATACCTATTTTATCCTACTTTTGCTTTTATTCATTAACACTGAAAAATAAACGGCACAATTAACATCCTCGGATAAATTGGAGCAAACTATAGCAAATCAAATATAACTCATTCAACTTATTTTTTATCCGTTATTTAAAATCAAATTTTTATGAACCGATATATTTTCTTTTTTGTCTTATTTATTCTCGCTTGTGGCGAACCGATGACCGAAGCTCAAAAATTAGAAGATGCTAAATGGGAAGCGGTTATGGCGAACCATGATGTGGTCATGCCGATGATGGGCACGACCAACAAGGTTAGAAAAAAATTAAAAAAAGCCCTCAAAGAGAAGGAAAATTTGTCTGGCGAAACGGTTACTAAAATCAATGCCTTAATTAGCGATTTGGATAAAGCAGATGAAGGCATGATGGATTGGATGAATGGGTTTCAGCAACTTAAAAAACTACAAGCAGAAAAAGACCACAAAGCCATTTTAAAATACTTAACAGAACAGGATGTTATTATTAAGCAGGTTGGTTCAGATATGACCAATAGCATTAAAGCAGGGATGGATTTTGTGGAAAGTCTGCAATAATTTAGCCTAAGGCAAAGCGATATTTAAATGGAATTCACAAAGTTTACAACAATGAAATTATCTAATATTCAATCTATTAGTTTATTATTATTAATTGGCGTTTTATGGTCTGCTTGCCAAGAAGGGCCTAAAACATTGCCTATTCTGGGGAATAAAGACGAAGTCAACGGTAAAACTATTTATCACGAGATTCCTGACTTTTCCTTTGTCAATCAAGATAGTATGGAAGTAAATAATCAGACTTTTGCTGGTAAAGCTTACATTTCTGACCACTTCTTTATTTCTTGTCCTACTATTTGCCCGAAATTATCTAAGTCTATGCTACGCATTCACGACAAATTTAAGACCGATAAAAATTTATTATTACTCTCCCATTCTATTGATACCAAGTACGATACTATTCCAAGGTTAAAAAAATATGCCACTAATCTAGGCGTCACTTCCGATAAATGGCATTTTGTAACAGGGGAAAAACAAGCTATTCTGGATATTGCAGAAGATTATTTTAATGTCGCTTTAGAAGATAGTGATGCGCCTGGCGGTTATAATCATAGTGGCCGATTGATTTTGGTGGATAAAAATCGAAGGATTCGAGCTTTTTGTGATGGCACAGATCCTAAGTCAGTAGATAAATTTATGGTGGATATTCAGCATTTGTTGGTAGAAATGGAAACAGATAAAGGATAATGTTTTTTCTCCCAACGAATTTTTTATTAGATGAATATAGCCAATGATAAAGGATAATTTTACTACAAATAGGGTTTATCCCAGATGTTTTTTACCACGGATGAATACTGCCACAGATAGGGTTTATCTCGGATGTTTTTCGTTTTAAAATTATATTAACCAGTAATTCATGTATAAACTACCTTTTATTACCTTCTTCTTTCTTACTTTTTTCTCCTTGGTTAATTGTAATCAAAAGCCTTATGCACATGGGAAAATTATGTACGAAAATTTCTGTGTGAATTGCCACATGGAAGATGGGAGTGGTTTGGTGGGTAACATTCCGCCTTTGGCTAAAGCAGATTATCTAACAACGAATGCAGATAAACTAGCGTGTATTATTCGATATGGTATTACTGAAAACTTAGTAGTTAATGGCAAAGAATATACGACCCCAATGGCTGGTGTCCCTCAATTAACCGATGTCGAGATTGCCAATATTATTAATTATATCAACCATGAATGGGGAAACGATAATGGATATACGACGATTAAGCAAGTACAAGCACAGCTAGAAAAATGTCGTTGAGTGATGAGTTATAAGTGATGAATTACAAACCAGTTAATCCGAGCATCTGAATATCCAAAAAATATCAAGTCTACTTGGGTGTGGTTCAAAAAATTCAACGCATCAACTTCGGTACTAAATTGCCCGACCAAATTTAAGTAATCCAATTCTTCCACATTCAATTCCATCCCTTCTCTTGCTAGTGGTTCGTCATCTATGATTGTACAACGCATTTATGTTGATTTTAAAAATCAACAAATAGTTAGTCAATCAAGAGACGAAATCTGAAATGGTATTCCCTATTCCTATCTGAAAAATTGATATTGTGCTTGAAGTTTAGGTTGAAGTTGCTGTTGAAGTTTAGGTTGAAGTTGTTATTGCTATTAAAAGGAGTAAAAACTGAATCAAATTGATAAATCTATTTTTTTTGCCTCCCTTATAAAAACAAGCCGCTTTTTTTATGGTTAGTAAAGTTTAGAATATTAACTTGCGGGCAACTGTAAATACAAATTTATTTTTTTAAAATATTATAAGCACATGAGTTTCAAAGGAACAAAAGATTACGTGGCGACAAAAGAGTTACAAATCGCTGTAAATGCAGCTATTCACTTACAACGACCTTTGTTAGTAAAAGGAGAACCAGGGACAGGCAAAACATTATTAGCCCATGAAATCGCTAAATCTTTGAAGAAGCCAATTTATACTTGGCATGTAAAATCTACGACTTTAGCACAACAAGGTTTATACGAATATGATGCAGTATCTCGTTTAAGAGACTCTCAGTTGAGTACAGGAGATGTCGACAATATTTCAAAGTATGTAAAAAAAGGGAAATTATGGGAAGCATTTGAAGCGGATAAAAGTGTCGTGTTATTGATTGATGAGATAGATAAAGCAGATATTGAATTTCCGAATGATTTATTATTAGAGTTGGATAAAATGGAATTCTATGTCTATGAATTACAGAAAACCATTAAAGCCAAACATCGCCCAATTATCATCATTACCTCCAATAATGAAAAAGAATTACCTGATGCTTTTCTAAGAAGATGCTTGTTTCATTATATCCGATTTCCAGATATGGATACCATGAAAGATATTGTGGATGTCCATTTCCCTAAAATTGAAAGAGAATTAGTTGGGAATGCACTTGGTTTATTCTACAAAATTAGAGAAGTACGAGGGTTAAAGAAAAAACCATCTACGAGTGAATTGATTGATTGGTTGAAATTGATTTTAATGGAAAAAATTGAAGCGGGTGCTTTAGAAGAATTTGATTTAATGGCAGCAATGCCTCCGCATACTCATGCTTTGATGAAGAATGAATCAGATTTGAATTTATTAGAAGAATTACGGCGGATGAAAAGGAGGTATTAGAAAATTTTAAATTGAAAATTAAAAAAAATGTCTATAACACTCGTTCTTATTATCGTAACTGGTTTGATTTCGTACCAAGCCTTCAATGACCAATCTTTAAAAAACAAATTACTCCAACGTCCTTATTTAGAACATCATCAGAAGGAGTATTATCGATTAATAACCAATGGTTTTGTACATGCCAATTGGACACATTTATTAATCAATATGTATGTATTATTTGTTTTTGGGGAATATGTTGAAAGTGTCTTTTTATCCATGTTTGGGGCAATGAAAGGTCGGCTATTCTATTTAATGTTGTACTTATTTACGATTGTGGCCTCTTCTATTCCTACTCATTTCAAGCATAAAGACAACCAATACTATGCAGGTTTAGGTGCTTCAGGCGCAACTTCAGGCATTTTATTTTCTTTTATTTTATTCAATCCTTGGAGTCAGCTATTATTATTTTTCATCATTCCTTGTCCAGCTCTTATTGCGGCTTTTTTATTTTTATTCTATTCTTCTTGGGCGAGTAAAAATTCAAATGACAATATTGCACATGATGTGCATTTTTATGGCGCCGTTTTTGGGTTTCTATTTACTGTGGCATTAAACCCAGAAGTTTTTGTCAATTTTCTTACTCGGGTTATGCACGAATCTCCATTTTGGTAAAACAGGGCTAATAAGGTCAAAATAATAAGTTTCTCCTATAGACGCTCCAAGATTTTGAAGACACTTGGAGGTCTATCAATAATTACAACTACTCCATGTCCAAATCTGAAGAAAGCCCTTGGAAAATCACTAAAAGTAAAACGGCTTACGATAATCCTTGGATAAAAATTATCCATAATGAGGTCCTCAATCCAGCGGGAAATGAAGGAATTTATGGGGTGGTGCATTTCAAAAATTATGCAGTAGGCGTTTTGCCACTTGATAAAGATTTGAATACTTATTTGGTCGGTCAATATCGTTTCCCATTAAATAGCTATTCTTGGGAAATTCCAGAAGGTGGTTGCCCTGAAAGCACTGATATTTTAGCCACCGCTAAAAGAGAATTAAAAGAAGAAGTTGGCATAATCGCTACTCAATGGACACCTTTATTAACCATGCATTTATCTAATTCAGTTTCTGATGAAATCGCCCATATTTTTATTGCACAAGACCTAACAGAAGGCATTGCCGAACCAGAAGAGACAGAAGATTTAATGGTTAAAAAAGTTTCTTTTGACACCGCTTATCAAATGGTAATGGACGGAGATATTACTGATTCTATATCGGTTGCAGCTATTTTTAAGACGAAGATTTTAATAGAGAAAGGCGTTATTAGTTAAGCCATTTTTTAAAACCTAAAATATAACCTATAAATTTTCTAACACGTCCAATCCTGTTAATCCTGCATAATCTTGTCATCTTGTAATTAGTACTGCCACTCATCTAAATATTTCCCAAAAACCTTAGCCAAATTTTCTGCATCAGAAATACCACGATGAGGTGTGCCCGTGAAATCAAACCCTTCCTTTTCAACTGCTTTTCTCAAACCTCTTGGGTTCGTTAAGCGTTTAATTTCTTGATATTGGCGCTTGACATTAATGTGTTCTGACAACCAATCAAAATCCATATCATGTCGTTCACAGTCTCTTTCGAGTGCTATTTTATCAAAATTGCCCCAAGAACACAGTAAATAATTCTCTTCAAAAATATCAATCCAATCTTGAAAATCTTCTACGACGGATTCAAATTTATTGGCTCTATTAACTTGTTCCTGCGTAATACTCGTCAATTCTCTACAAAATGAAGATAAAATTGGATTGGCGACAGGTCGAATAAATCGACAAAATTTATCGGTAATTTCTCCGAAACCATTCATTTTAACAGCGCCAATTTCTATCACTTCCTGTATATAACCTGGCGGTCTGCCCAACCAACAAGTCGCCTCTAAATCGTAGATAATAAAATTCATGGTTTGTTTTTTAGTAGCGGATAAAGAATAAGTTGGACATTTTTTTAGTCCCCACGGATTTTAGTTATTTTCCTTATTTTTCAAAATTTAGCTATTAGACGTCAGATAATAAATTGATGATTATCTGTGTCCATTTATTAATCTGTAGTAATGATTTTATAGCACGGATTAATGAAGGAACACGGATATTAGATGTAAGAGTAATATTTATTATATCAGTTTTTAGCTAATTTTCTAATAAGCTGTAATGCAATTAATTATCAAACATCCCGTCGTTCCAATAGTTCCCGAATTTGAGTAATCTCTCCTTGCAATTTATCTATTTTGGCTTCTAATTCGTTATTATTATCCATGGTCATTTCATCTACAAAAACAGCATTCGCTAAGGACATGCCAAAGATACCACCAATTAAGACGATTAAAACAAAGAAGAAACGAGAAAAACCTATCATATATTCGCCACTTGAATTGTCCGCAATTACATCAGCTACCTCATTCCATCCTTCCACCGTAAATAATTGAAAAACCGTATAAGCCGAAATCAATGGGTTACCAAAATATTCAGGGGCAATATTTTGGTAAAAATGACAGGTTAAAACCGCCAGAATTAAATCAAGAAAAAGTAAGACCATTAAGACAAAAACAGAGGCTCGCAAAGCACGACCTAAACCCGATAAAATCATAGATAAATGCGGCACAAATGCCATAAATCTAAATAATCTAGCTAGTCTCAATACCCGTAATAATAACAAGGAAGAAGTATCTGGCAAGGGCAAATAAGCCATAAATAAGGAAGGCAAACTGACCACTACGATAATAAAATCAAACCAATTCCATCTAGTCGAAAAATAACTCTTTGGTTTATAGACAAAGAGTTTTATAATAACTTCTATCAAAAAAAAGATAACAAAGAAATGGTCTATCTGGATAAGGGTTTTGTGTTCCCTTAGGCCTGGAAAATAAAGCGAAAAAATAACTACGGCATTAATTAAAATGGCAATCATTATATTTCGTTCCGATAGAAAAAATCTTTTTAACATGCTGCAGAATAATTTGATTTTTTAGGAATGGTAAAATGTTGCGGTGTTGCCATGTTGCGATGTTGCGGTGTTGCGATGTTGCGATGTTGCGGTGTTGCATATAAGGCAACACTGCAACATGGCAACACCCCTAAGCATTAATTTTATAAACCGACCAATTGATTTTCTTATCCAAGTCATAGTGGTCAAGGCGGTTGTGATAAAAATATAATAATTTGAAGCTTTCACTAATTACATTACCCGCCTTATTAATTTTAAGAGGTGCTTGGGCATGAAAAACGCCTAAAAATTGCAAACCTTCTTCTATTAACTCTTTGGCATCCCAGTGAATTTCTTTAGATAATTTGGCTTTATTTGCCGCTTCTAATACTTTTAATTCCGTTTGTAAAGCTTCCATTGCTTGGACAACCATTTCCATTGGAAATTCAAAATCTTCCGTTGGCAATCGCAATAAACCATATAAATCCAAATGGGTATTCTGCGCTTTTAAGATATTGAACATCAAAAAGGCAATAACATGGCTACTCAGCACGACATTATCTGCAAAAAAGCGTTCTACTACCCTATCCGCTAGGATTTGAGTGTATTGACGGTCTCTCTGCAAATCCTTATTGACCACTCCATCTTTTTTGAAATAATCTTTAATGTCAATTGGATTTCCATATTGGTCAGAACTAGCGCCTTCTGCATCTACGAAATTACCTAAAACATCCAGTGGTTTACCAAAAGTCAATAAAATTTCAGAACCATTAGAGAAATAATTCCAAGCAAATTTTAGTACTTTCCTAAAACTATAAGAACCATCTTTTACATTGATGTAGCGTTCTTTTCCTGTTTGGCGAAGGTGACTTTCAATCAAAAACGGTGCTTCCAAAACAAAATGATAACCAACTACAACAGGTACAATAAATACCTTCTCCTCTTTTCCTTTTGCGGCTAAAGCCCGTTGTGCTTCTACGGCTGTTCCCATCATGCCCATCTTTAGTTTTTTCTCTAAATGACCAGAACGAGAACGAGTACCGCCAGGGAAAATAATACAATTCGTCCCTCTTTGGATAGCTAAATTAGACATGGCTTTTAGGGTCTCCAAATAGACTGGATTTTTCTTCCGTCTATCCAAACGATAAGCTCCTACTCTATTGATAAAATAAGCCGTATATCCTGTATTATATAAATTTAATCCTGCTGCAAAAGAAAAATGTGGTAAGCCACCAAAAGTATCCATAATGTAACCAATCAAGACCGAATCCAGATTACTATGATGGGTTGGCAAGATAATCACTGTTCCTTTTTTCATTAAAGAACGGACTTTCTCAATTTCTCCACTAATTTTCATCCGTTCACTCAATTGGTGCTTGCGACTGAAAATACGTTTTATATTTCTACTCGCCGCCGTATTTAATAAACGGCCAAAGAACCAAGTCAAAAACTTTCGGGCAAATTGAAAAGTTTTTATTCTAAAAGTAGCGACAATTTCTTCTGCATAACTACTAACAATAGCAGTCAACAACTCTTTATTAGCAGCTTTTGCTTGTGCTGGTTTTTGGTCCAAAGCAGTCTTCACCAATCGTTTTTGGATTTTTTTCCAAAAAGAACGCTCGTTAGGTGGGTCAATTTTCCAAGGTTCTTCTTTGATCCGAATTTGCTCTAAATAAGCTGTTTTGCCAATCATGTCCGTCACATCCTCTGTCTTTTTACGCAACAATCGTTCTACCGTAAAATCAATAATTTCCTGAACGAATGCTTTTCTATCCCGATGCAATTTATTGATTGGCCAGTCTTCCATCTTCTCGTAAACGTGGGGGTATATTTTATTTTCTTCTTCCAAATTTTATTTTTTTTGAATGGCTAAATTTAGTGAATCTAAACTTATAATCACTAGTACATCTCAAATTTTTACCCGCTGTATATTCAAGCCTTTACCGTAGCTTGAACGTTCTTGTCCGAGTATTTTCGAGTATTATTTTGCTCGGACAAGAATATTCAAGCTACGGTTGCTACTAAATTATTCATCTTGCAATAACTGAAATTCTGCAAATATATCCCGATTTTCGCCATCGGAAAGGTACGCAAATTCGCCCTTTTTATTAATAATATAATAAGCAGGTAATTTACTTAGCTCATAATCTCTTTTTAATTGGTCGTTATTACCGCCATATAAATTAAGTCCAGGCATAGAGATTCTATCCATTGTTTCTTTCCATTTCTGAGTTGAACTATCTGTAGTCACATTAATTAAAACAACGCCTTGTGCTGCTAATTTTTGACGAATAGTTGTGGTATTCTTAAACCCATTTAAACAAGGTTTACACCAACTCGCCCAAAAAGTTAAATAAACTACCTGTCCTTGAAAATCCTTCAAATTAACCGTTTTCCCAGCTGTATCCACTAAAGTAAACGCAGGGGCTGGTTCAACGGTAAAAGTAAGGAAAGTGAGCAAGAGAAAAGATAATAGTTTGAGCATTTTTTATTTTTTGTTTGGCGCTTACACATAATTAAAATTGCAATATACCGCTTCCTATTTCATAAATCAAAATCATTGTTTACTTTGCGGCTCCAATTGCGCATTCATTGATACATTTACTAAGTAACTATGCCACATAAATTTGAACCGACTAAAGAGATAATTATCCATTCCATCAAAAGTTTCCAACATTTTTTACGGAATGGTTTATCGCTTAAGAACTGCACTTTACAGCATATTGATTTTTCAAAAATAGACATTACTTGGCAGAATTTAAAAATAAAAAATACTGCCTTTTTAGGTTGCCAATTAAAAATAGAACAAGAGATATATCTCCGAAGACAAGGTGCGACTATTATTAACGCACCGACTAATTTGCCTTATCAACCATTTCGTAGTCAATTATATGACTGGAAAGAGTTAATGAAGGGCTATTCTGTTGAAAAAGATGAGAGTACAGATTATAAAATTTATCGTCATTTTTCTAAACAAAAGTATACACCTAGTATTAACGAAGCACTCTGGCAACGCATTCATGACCATGCCATGGACGATGCATTAAGGGTCTTACTGAAGTTCGATGAAAATGGGATGACGAATAAAAAATGTGTCGGTGTCATGGGTGGACATAGCACTCGTAGAGACGACCCTTTTTATGTAAAATCGGCTTTAACTGCCAAATTATTAACAGAAAACGATTATTTAATTGCCTCTGGCGGTGGTCCAGGTATTATGGAAGCCACTAATTTAGGCGCTTATTTTGCTGGTAAATCAGAAGCAACCTTATTAAATGCGATTAAAACGCTACAAAAAGCGCCGCATTATGCGGATAAAAAATTTCATCAGCAAGCCTTTAAAGTGTTGGATAAATATCCAGCAGGTGCTAAGAGTTTAGCCATTCCTACTTGGTTTTATGGACACGAACCTAGCAATTTATTCGCTTCCCATATTGCTAAATATTTTTCTAATAGTATTCGAGAAGATACCTTATTAGCCGTTAGTTTATATGGCATTATCTGTGCACCAGGAAGTGCAGGAACCGTCCAAGAAATATTTATGGACGCTACTCAAAATCACTACGGCACTTTTAATTATATCAGCCCAATGGTCTTTTTAGGTAAAGAACATTATTCTGTAAAAACAATGATTTATCCTTTGTTAAGGCAGTTGGCGTGGGGTAAGAAGTATTATGATTTATTGCATATTACAGATGAACCAACCGAGGTTTTATCTTTTTTACAAAATCATCCTCCTTTTAAAACTCAAAAAAATTAATAATCGGCAAGGATATTGTCAATATTCTCTCAATAGATTTTTATTCCCAACGGATTTTAAATTCTTGTGCTTAATTTAATAACAACGCAAATAGATTATTAATTAGCGCATTATTATAAATATATGAGTACGACTAAAAATAATACAGCAATCCTATTGATTCATTGCCCAGACCAGAAAGGAATTGTGGCAGCTATTTCAGATTTCCTTTTAAAAAACAATGGAAATGTCCTAGATATTGAACAACATGTAGAAAAAGATATTAATCATTTTTTCATGCGCGTGGAATGGGAATTAACCGATTTTGTTATTCCTAGAGAAAAAATTGAAGATTATTTCGCCACTTTAATTGGCAATAAATATCAAATGCAATGGCAATTACATTTTTCAGGCAAAAAGCCTCGAATGGCTTTATTTGTCTCCAAAATGACGCATTGTTTATATGATATTTTACAGCGGTATATGTCGGGAGAATGGGCAGTAGAGATTCCGCTAATTATCGGCAATCACGAAAACTTAAAAGCTATTGCTGACCGATTTGACATCCCTTTTCATCATGTCCCTATCACCAAAGCAACCAAAGCAGCACAAGAAGCTAAAGAAATTGCACTTTTAAAAGAGCATCAGATAGATTTTGTAGTCTTAGCTCGGTATATGCAGATTTTATCGGACGATTTTGTAAGGGAATTCCCGAATCAAGTGATTAATATTCACCATTCCTTTTTACCTGCATTTATTGGGGCAAGACCCTACCATGCCGCTCATAGAAGAGGCGTAAAAATTATTGGTGCGACCAGTCATTATGTAACCGCAGATTTAGACGAAGGGCCAATTATTGTGCAACACACTACTAGTGTAAGCCATAAAGATTCTATAAAAGACTTAATTAGAAAAGGAAAGAATTTGGAAAAAATGGTCCTATCGGAGGCTATTTATTTACAACTGCAACATAAGGTGTTGACTTATAAGAATCGAACGATTGTTTTTTAACTTAAGATATCAGAAGTCAGCCCGCTTATTTCATATACTGGCTGACTTCTGATATCTCTTTTAGAATCTATCCAAAATTCGTTGTTTCATCTGGTTAAACTCAGGCTCGGTAATAATTCCAGCCTCTTTTAATTCGGCTAATTTTTTCAATTTATCAACGACTTCATCCGTAGCGTCTGCTACCGATTTTGTTGGTTTAGCAGCCATTTTTTCTTTCTCTACTTTAGCTGAATTATCCTTAGCTGCCTTTGGTGGCGTAGTTTCTTCTTCGGCAGGCATACTAAAATTATCCTCCGTTTCTGTCTTTGCACCTTTATTCCATTCCTTCGCTACTTTTTTACCTTTCTCAAACTTCTCTTTGTACATCTTTCGTAATCTATCAGGGTCAAAATCTAGAATAGTGCCACCAGAAGAGAAATGCTTTTTAAAGACTTCTCCTAAAGCATAAGTAGAAGCGCCCGCAAAAATAGATACAGTTGCACCGCCAATAAAAGAACCTATTCCGGGTATCAATTTAATGATACTCCCAGCGCCAATTCTTGCCAAGGCAGAACTAGTTAAGGAGGTTACCAAAGCTTTGCCTTGTGTTTCTTCAAAAGGAACGTCATACACTCGGCATAATTGGCGAATCATATCTAATTGTAAAGCACTCACTGCAAAAATATCCGCAATTAAAATGGGGATCATTCCTGCGCCCATCGACCAAATCACATGGTTTCTAATAATCGTATCGGCATGATTGGAACGGCCCGAATCGTTTTCTGAACTCATTTTCCTTTTCTTTTTGGTGGCAGAATTTACCTTTTTTATAAAATCAAATGCTTTTTTTCCTTTGTCTAACATGGTGATTAATTTTGGTATTAATGGATATGGGTTATAGGTAACTCACAAGCTATAACTTATGATTATTAACTCCAAACAAATATATTTTATTCTTCCTTGCCCTATTTACTTTCTTCGACTAGCTACTAGAAATTTAAGACTATTGCTTGATTTTAATCATATCTTACCTTCCATTACTAATTTGGAAAAAGAATCCATTATTTTAGGTACAAGCGATATTAGGTGAGCGAAATCTACCTTATTTAAACTTATTCTTGAGTGTTAAAGCAAGGTCTTTTATTTTGCCTAAATCCTTTTGAATATCCTCGACATCTTCAGAAGATAAATTACTAGCAGGAATTCCTTTTTTTATTTCTTTAATTGTTTTATTTATTTTTTTTAAAACTTTATCCGTATCTATTGATTGTTCTACTGCCATTTTATTTATTATTTAATTTTTTTAATAGACATTATGTACAGCGATTATTTAGCACTAAAATAGCACGTAAATATATTGTCTTACGCGTGCGTGCGCAAAATATAACGTTTTTCTAGACATAAGGTCTAATAGGTCATTTATTTCATTAATCTCATCCAAGATATCATCAATGTAGTTTTGTATGCCTCTCTTTCCAAGCTTATCTTGAAAATTATCAGGGTATATATTCATCAATTCTAATTGTTGAAATAAAATTTTAAGTCTGTTTTTCAGTTGCTTTTTCGTCATGTTTTTCGCTTTCAATTTAATAAAGATAGTAAAAAAAACAGATAGTTCAAACAGTTATTTTTCCAAAAGCTGAACTGCTGCCCCCACTTCTTCCACAGGAAACTTACAAACCTTATTCTGACAAACATAAATCATCGTCACTCCTTCTTGTAATTTACTTTCCAATAATTCTAAGGTGCCCTCATTTGCCCCGCCTAATAAAATAGCATTGGGTAAATACTGAGTTTGCCATTCTTTCTGCAAGGCAGCATAATCTTTTCCTACAATTGCTACTTCATAAGGCGGATTGACCATCATACCATACAAAGCACACCAATTAGAATAAAAATTAGGTTGGTCGCTGCCAACAATACTACTCGACATATTATGCATCATCTGCTTAGATTTAGTTAAAAAGTCTTGGTCATAAAAATAAAGTCCTAAAACATATAAATTTTTAGCCATTACAGAATTAGACGCAGGAATTACATTATCGCTCGTTTCCATTTTTCGAGCAATTAATGGAGGATCTAAATCAGAAGTATAATTATACATCCCTGATTTTTCATCAAAGAAGTGGGTCGTTGCATAAGCTACTAAATCCTTGGCTTTATGTAACCATTTTTCCTCAAAAGTCACTTGGTAAAGCGCGATAAATCCTTCAGCAGTTAGGGCATAATCATCCAAAAAAGCATTAATATTTCCTTTTCCATCTTTATAATTACGATTCAATCGATTATCTTTTTGGATTAATTTTGTTGTAATAAAATCAGCATTTTTCAAAGCCGTTTGCAAATAAGCATCGGTACCAAAAGCCTTATAAGCATCCACATAACCTTTTAACATCAAGGCATTCAATCCTGCCAAAACTTTATCATCTAGTCCCGGTCTAACTCGCTGGTCTCTAGCTTTCATTAGTTTTATCTTCGCATCTGCGATAATAGTTGTCAATTCATCAGTTGTAATATTACTAATTTTAGCGACCTCTTCCGCCGATTTTTTCCGATGCAAAATATTGCTATGTTCCCAATTGCCTTTTTCAGCTATTTCATAATAATTAGAAAATATTTTTAACTGGTTGTCATCTTGAAAGACTGCAGCTAATTCCGCTGCTGTCCACACATAAAATTTCCCTTCTATCCCTTCACTATCTGCATCCAAAGAAGAATAAAAACTGCCATCTTTGTCCATTAATTCTCGTTCGACAAAAGCAATCGTTTCTTCCACCACCTTTTTATATAAAGGCTTTTTAGTCACTTGATAAGCTTGTGAATAAAGGGAAACTAGTTGACTATTATCATACAGCATCTTCTCAAAATGTGGTACTTTCCATTTATCATCAGTAGAATATCGGGCAAATCCCCCGCCTAAATGGTCATAAATACCGCCATCAGCCATTTTCTCTAAAGTCGTCGTTACTGCTGTTAATGCTTTTTCATTCCCTGTCTGATAGTATTCTTGTAATAAAAATTGATAATTATTCGGCATAGGGAATTTAGGCGCCCCTTCTCTTCCTCCTTCTTTAAAATCGATATTTTTCAAGAATTCTTTCGTAATATCCGCCAAATTATCTGCTGTAAAAGTTGGGGCACTTTCATTAAAAGAAATTTGTCCTCTTTGTTGAATACCACTTAATAACTGGTCGGCATAGGTATCTAATTTATCGGGTTCTTCTGCTTTAGTTTTTATAAAATATTCTAAAACACTTACCCATTCTGTTTTTGGAAAATACGTACCCGCCCATACTGGTCGTCCATCAGGTAAAGCAAAAGCATTCAATGGCCAACCGCAATTACGTCCAGTCGCCAAATGACAAGCAGTCATGTAAACATCATCCACATCAGGTCGTTCTTCTCTATCTACTTTGATATTAATAAAATGCTCATTCATAATTCTAGCCACCGCCGTATCTTCAAAAGATTCATGTTCCATCACATGACACCAATGACAAGCAGAATAGCCGACACTCACCAAAATCAATTTATTTTCTGCCTTCGCTTTAGCTAATGTTTCCTCGTTCCAAGGATGCCAATCAACTGGGTTATTGGCATGTTGTAACAAATAAGGACTACTTTCATTCGCTAAATGATTAGAAAATTGGGCATTTCCATTAGGTGCTTCACAAGAAAAAAAGGAAAGTAGTAGGAAAAAAGAAAGTAGTTTATGCATATTTGAAGTAGTTGTTGATTAGTCTAAGTAAAGTCATTTAGACGCTCCATGATCTTGAAGACACTTGTAGGTCAAACCAGTATTATCGTCTTGAAAAATCATTCAAGGAATTTACAAACTTTTGATATTTTTCATTTTGTTGAAAATAGTCCAAATAATTACCCGATTCAATAATCGTCAATCCATCCGTTGACCAATCATATAAATAAGTCCAACAATTTAACATAGCTCCATTCTGATTAACGGGTACTATTTCTCTGGTATATTCATTGGGTGCTTCAAATCCTTCGCCGACACATTCATAATAGTCTAAATTAGGTAGCATTTCAATTGGGTTATTCAACTGAAAAACATGTCCAGTAACCTTCCGACTAGCATTTTCCTCATATACCAACCCCGGGTATTGCCCCAAATCGTACAACGCGCCTGACAAATATCCGATACCTAAAAAATCACTATTGGACTTTAGATAGGTTGCTATAGGAGATTGAATGCCTCCCATTAAAGAGCCGTAAACAAATAATTTATCCGATTCCATCTTACAAATGTAGGAAGAAGTATAACCATGTCCAATAAACAAAGTATTAGGAAAATCTTAAAGTATAGGTACGGGTTGCATAAATGGCTGTCTAGCAACAGTAGGAAGGATTTAGTTAAATATGGAAATTGTAAAAATTACTATTAGGTCTTATATCCGTGTTCCTTTATTAATCAGTGGTAGTGATGTTTTATACCACTGATTAATAAAGGGTCACAGATAATTATCACTTTTAATTGTTAACTAGGCAGAATTTCGTGCGGTACTACCAGCAGCTACATCTAAAGCAACCCCAGTAATAAAATTCGCCTGTGGGCTACATAAAAAAGTCACCGCATTCGCAATTTCCATGGGATCTAATAAACCTACAGGTAAAAGATGGCTTCTTTTCATCCCTTCATTCAATCCTTCTGGAGTTGGATTATTTGGAGACCATAATTTACGCACAAAATCATTTTGCAGCATCGGCGTATCTATCGCAGTAGGACAAACAGCATTACAAGTAATATTGCTTTTTCCAACTTCTCCAGCCACTGATTTTGTTAAACCAATCACCCCCCATTTAGACGCATTATAAGCAGACATGCCTGGGCTTCCGCCTCTTCCAGAAACAGATGCGATGACGACTATTCTGCCTTTTTCTTGTTTGCGTAGTTCAGGAATAGCCGCTTTTAAAGTTCTTGCAACGCCAACCAAATTTACCGCAATAACATCTTCCCATGCTTCATCATCCATTTGTTCCAAATAGCCCATATTCGCAACACCTGCATTGGCTACGACTATATCCAATCTGCCAAAATCTGTAATCGTTTGAGCAACTACCTTTTTTAAATCTGCACTCTTTCTAACATCTGCTTTCATTGACAAACATTTAACCCCTTCTGTTTCGACTAGTTTTTTAGTTTCGACTAAATCTGCTGGTACTGCCATTGGGTAACTAATACTAGGAATTTGGTCCGCTATATCACAGATGACAATATTAGCCCCCTCTTTGGCTAAAGACAAGGCTATCGCACGACCTATGCCTCTTGCACCACCAGTAATTAAGGCGACTTTTCCTGTTTGGTTTTTATTGGCTGATGTTTGTAATGGATTGGTTGCCGCAATATTTGCCATACCTAATCCAGCAACTGCTAAACTGCTATTTTTAACCATCTGGCGGCGACTTAAGTTGGTTGCTTCTTGAGGATTTTTTTTCATAATGAAAGGTGATAAAAGGTGATAAATGTATTTAAATCAAATTGAAAGATAAGGTTTTAATTGGTTTAATAATAATTTCAATTATCCACTATTAGGGTTTTCTTATAAAAATGATTTTACAGGAAATCATGTTGAAAACATGAAAAATACTGGGTCGAAGTTGCAAACTTCGACCATCGGCATCGAATTTCAATCCAACTTTGGAGCCGATATTCGAAGATTGTATCTTCGAGTCGATATTTTTCAAGTCTTTGACTTAATTTTTTAGGTACTGAGATTTTTATAAGAAAACCCTTTATCCACTATCAAAATAAAGATAATAATAGTAAAAATACCCCTTACGTTATTTCAATAGTTGCAAAACCATAATCAAAGCCCCCACAGACCAAGCTTGTTGCACCGTTCCCCTTCCATCATTTGGCGCTTTCCCATCAAAAATTTCAGAAATACCATTAATACAATTATCTTGATAAAAATGATGTTTTAAAGCGTTCATTTCATTGGTCACCGTTGCCTTCGCACGGTCTGAATAATTATTAATTTTCAAATAAGCCAACCAATAATCGCCCAATAACCAAGACCAGACCGTTCCTTGATGATAAGCAGTATCTCGATGCCATTGGTCGCCTTTATAAATTGGTTTAAATTGGGGATTTTCAATATTCAAAGAGCGTAAACCCAACGGCGTAAATAAATAATCTTTTACATTTTTAAAGACCTTCTTTTGTTGGGTTTTATTCAATAAGGCAAAGAGAAAAAAATAATTAGCCAAATCAACTAAAATCTTCCAAGTTGTGTAATTTTGAGAAATGAAAATAACAAAAGAGAATTTTATAAACTTATTGCCAAGTTTAAAAATAGCGAGTGAAAA
>Ga0208544_10000261_pt1 | contig 43004 bp, 52 predicted proteins | sample DEB08_DNA_9_FD_184526 | JGI IMG/M metagenome (GOLD analysis project Ga0208544, IMG submission 184526) | Aqueous microbial communities from the Delaware River and Bay under freshwater to marine salinity gradient to study organic matter... | ecosystem: Environmental > Aquatic > Marine > Coastal ... | reverse complement strand
ACGAGTCTACTTCCAGACCTATCATGACAAGTCAGGCCTCTTGGGCGCCTACCGAGGTCATGCAGAAGCCAATAGCCTCTAAACCTAGGTTTGGGGTAGGAAAAACAGCACTGCAAGTGCAATTTCCCTTTCATTGGCAACTCAAGCCACCTCGCAACGGGGTACCGTTTAGGGTGCTTTTTAGCCGATTTATAACCCCTTCAGCACATCTACCGTCAGGCTTTACTTGACTCTGAGTCTGCTACCGCAGCAGCCCAGATAATCACGCCAAATCCAATCTTATTGACAAAGTCGGCTAAATTGTAAACGACATTGAGTGTTACCGGGTCAGCACCGCCGCCCATGTAGCCAACAAAATAGCCGATCGGATAGATAGACCAACCAACCGTTACGCATAAAAGCATCCACTTATAAGCTTTTTGTACGTGAACATTTGAAAGTCCTGCGTTGATCTGACTGGCTTCGCCCTTGAAGATTTCCCAAACGATGAAACCCCATCCCAACATTGATGGGAAAAACGCTACCGTCGGATTCATCATGCCGGTTTCACCAAGGAAACCAAAGCCAAGCATGGCAATTGAACCGAGCAGTAAGCGCCAGAAAACACCGGAAGGTACCTTGGCAACGGCAGACAGAATCAAGTAGAACTCGATCATCAACAATGGCACCGTGAGCAACCAGTCAATGTAACGGAACTCCGTTGGCGATGTTCCAGTTTGTACCCAGACATCGCGCATGTAGAAGTAGTGAACCGCAGCAATCAGCGTGACTAAGCCTGAAACTGTTAACGACGTCTTCCATTTTCCAGCAACCCGATCGCGCTCTACAAAGAAAAAAGCTGTAGCAGCAACCAGCGCCATTGATATCAGCCAGAACGACATGCCGACGGCATCTCCGGACGATAAGTTATCGCTCATATTGTAACCCCACCAAATTTTTAAGATTTATTATTTTTGCCGAATTACTGATCTAGCGGCGACCCGACAGGTTAGGTTGGACCACTGGTCAGAATGCAGTGGACTTTTCCATCTTACGTGAAATTGATCATTTTTAAAGCAATTTCTGCACTTCTGTTGTCAAATTGAATCACGAATCAAACCGGTTGTCCGCAATGGCAGACGCTCATGGCGGTGTTGGGAGGGATGCTGTGGCGCACCTGGATGCAGTAACAGGGCTTATGGAGACGGTCAATGAAACCATCCCCCAAAACGCAAAAACCCCCGCGCCTTAAGGGCTACGGGGGTTTCTTTGTTTGGTGCCGACACCAAGAGTCGAACTCGGGACCTACTGATTACAAGTCAGTTGCTCTACCAGCTGAGCTATGTCGGCTAACGGTTGCGAACTATATAGATGGATCTAAAAAAGGTCAACAAGCGATTGATTCATAAGTAGTTTTTTTATTAATTGGGCAAAAAAAGCGCTCGAGAGCGCCCTAATCCAGTTTCTTCAGTTGTTCGGTGATCTTATCCAGCTTCTTATGGCGCACATCCTTGCCCTTGACCAGATAGATTACCGACTCGGCGACATTGCGCGCATGGTCGCCGATACGCTCTAAAGAGCGCAAGGCCCACATCACGTTCAAGGCTCGGGAGATGGTGCGCGGGTCTTCCATCATCTTGGTTACCAGGGTCCGAATCGCGGTGCCGTATTCCAGATCGACGGCCTCATCCTGATGCATCACCGACAAGGCGGCGTCGGCATCCAGGCGAGCAAAGGCATCAAGCGACATATGCACCATCTGGCGGACCTTTTCGCCGATATGGCGCAATTCCACAAAGCCCTGCGGGCCTGAGCCGGAATCGGACAGCTCGATCGCCTGCTTGGCGATCTTGGCCGCCTCATCGCCCATGCGCTCCAGGTCGTTCACTGTCTTGGTCACGGAAATGATAAAGCGCAGATCCGATGCGGCCGGATTCCGCTTGGCCAATATATGGGTGGTCTCCTTGTCGATCATCAATTCCATCTTATTGACGTCCTTGTCCATCTTGATCGCTTTGGCGGCCAAGTCGGTATCGACGCTCATTAAGGAGCGAAAGGCGACATCTATCTGCTGTTCAACCAGCCCGCCCATTTCCATCAGGTGCTTACGCGCGCCTTCCAGCTCGGCATTGAATTGCGCCGAGGTGTGTCGATCAAAGGTTAATTTTTCCATATTTATATCCTCTTAGCCGAATCGCCCGGTGATGTAATCTTCCGTCAAACGATGGTCGGGCGCGGTGAAAATTTTGTCCGTGGTGCCCACTTCGATCAGGCGGCCTAGGTGGAAATAGGCGGTGCGTTGCGATACCCGCGCGGCCTGCTGCATGCTGTGGGTGACGATGGCGATGGTATAGTTGTTCGACAACTCATCGATCAGTTCTTCGATCCGTGCGGTCGCAATAGGATCCAATGCCGAGCAGGGCTCATCCATCAGGATCACTTCCGGCGATACTGCGATGGTTCGGGCAATACAGAGCCGCTGCTGCTGGCCACCAGATAAGCCGGTCGCCGGCTGATCCAAGCGATCCTTGACCTCATCCCAAATACTGGCCTTGCGTAAGGCGGTTTCGACCAACTCGTCCATCTCCGCGCGACGCGACACCAGGCCGTGGATGCGCGGACCGTAGGCGACATTGTCATAGATCGACTTAGGAAAGGGATTCGGTTTCTGGAAGACGATGCCCACCCGTGCGCGCAGGCTGACGACATCCATACCCTTGTTATAGATGTTTTCCCCATCGAGCAAAATATCACCCTGCACCTTGCAGGTATCGATGGTGTCGTTCATCCGGTTCAGGGTGCGCAAGAAGGTCGACTTGCCGCAACCGGATGGGCCAATCATAGCCAATACTTCATTCTTGCCGATATCCAGATCGACGCCAAAGATCGCCTGCTTGTCGGCATAGAAGACATCGACATTGCGCGTTGAAATGCGGGTGTCTTGTTGCGCCAGCAAGGGCTCGCCGACGGTCGACTTCCAGCCTTCGAAGGTCTGCTCTATTGAACTCATCTTATTCTTGACCACGTGAAAACCTCTCCATCTAATACATACGGGCTGGCACTACCAGCGCTGTTCAAATTTTTTGCGTAGAAACACGGCGATCAGATTCATGATGGCCAAGAAACCCAGCAACACCATGATGGCACCGGAGGTTTTTGCCACAAAGGCACGCTCCGGTAGATCCGACCAGAGGTAGACCTGAACCGGTAACACGGTCGACGGATCAAGTGGTGTGCCGGGCACATCGGCTATAAAGGCAATCATCCCGATCATCAACAACGGCGCGGTCTCACCCAAGGCCTGTGCCATACCAATAATGGTACCGGTGAGCATCCCAGGCATGGCCAGGGGTAGCACATGGTGCAGAACCGTCTGCATCTTCGAAGCCCCCAGGCCAAGCGCGGCTTCGCGGATCGATGGCGGCACTGCCTTGATCGACGAGCGCGACGAAATAATAATGGTCGGCAGAGTCATCAGGGTCAGCACCAATCCCCCCACCAGCGGCGCCGAGCGCGGCAGATGAAAGAGATTGATAAACACCGCCAAGCCCAAGAGGCCAAAGACGATCGATGGCACGGCGGCCAGGTTATTGATATTGACTTCAATAATTTCCGTGTAACGATTCTTAGGGGCAAACTCTTCCAGATAGATGGCCGCCGAAATCCCAATCGGAAAGGACAGGCTCAGGGTGACCAGGAGGGTAAAGAAGGAGCCGATCATCGCACCGCGAATACCCGCCTGTTCCGGTTCGCGCGAATCGCCGTTGGTGAAGAAGGTGGTGTTAAAGCTCTTCTTCATTTCGCCGCTGGCGACCAATTGGTCGACCAGGCCAATCTGGAAGTCATTAAAGCGGCGCTCAATTTCTGGCACACTGGGGTCCACCTGGCCCTTCATATAGGCATCGACCTCATCATCGGCCATCAGCCAAACGTCTTCGGTGGTGCCCATCAGAGCGGGATTGGCCAGCAGGCGGTCCTTTAGGGTATAAATTGAAATACTGCTCGCCAAACCGTTCAACTGGCGCGATTGACTCCGCCCGGACACCTCAGGGAATCGGGTCTTTAAGGCTTTTTTGACCAATTGACTCCAATCGGCCAAGCGCACCTGGTCCTCATCGTTGAGATCGCTAATGCCCAAGACCGCAGCATCGTAATGGATCGTCAATTTAATTTCGGAACTGAAAAAAGTTGAAAAACCAGCGGTAAAGATGGTGCCCAAGAGCACCGCCAAGAAGGTCAGGCCAATCACAATAGAGGCCATACCAAAAAACCGAAAGCGTTTTTCCTTACCATAGCGTTTCGACAATTGCGCGGCCATGCGTTCCTGCTTGACCAACGCCAATCGTTCGATGGCGTTCAGAGTTTGATCAGTCATATTGCTCCCGGAATCTCTTAACAACGGCCAAGGCGACGATGTTTAACATAAGGGTGGTAATAAATAGCATCAGGCCGAGGGCGAAGGCCGACAGCGTTTTGGGGCTGTCGAATTCCTGATCACCGACCAGCAGGGTGGCAATTTGTACGGTGACCGTGGTGACCGCTTCTAATGGGTTGCCGGTTAGATTCGCCGCCAGACCCGCGGCCATAACCACGATCATGGTTTCACCAATCGCCCGTGAGGCGGCCAACAGCACGCCGCTAACGATACCGGGCAAGGCTGCGGGGAAGACCACCAACTTAATGGTCTCGCTGCGCGTCGCGCCCAAACCGTAGGAGCCGTCGCGCATCGAGTTGGGCACGGCATTGATCACGTCATCGGCAAGCGAGGAAACAAAGGGAATAATCATGATGCCCATCACCAGGCCCGCGGCCAGGGCGCTTTCCGAGGACACCGGGTCGGCACCCAGGTTTTCAAAAAAGGTCTTTAATTGCGGTGCCATGGTCAGGGCCGCGAAAAAGCCGTAAACCACGGTCGGGATACCCGCCAACACCTCAAGCAGGGGTTTGACGATAGAGCGCATCTTCGGACTGGCGTATTCCACCAGATAGACCGCTGTCATCAAGCCGATGGGCACGGCTACAATCAATGCGATACTGGCGATCAAGAGCGTGCCGGCAAACAGTGGCACTGCACCGAAGGCACCCGACGAACCGGCTACTTCGGCATTTAACGCCATCTGTGGGCTCCATTTGGTGCCAAAGACAAAGTCGGTAATCGGCACGGTCTGGAAAAAACGAATGGATTCGAAAATAACCGAGAACAGGATACCCACGGTCGTCAGAATCGCGATCATGGAGCTCATCAACAGTAAGAGTCTCAGTACCCCTTCGAACTGGTTGCGTGCCTTCTGCTCGGGGCGGATTAGGCGCCAGCCAATTAGGCCGCCGAGGACGGTTAAGGACAACACCAACACGGTCTTACCCATCTGGCTTTGGCTGCGTAGCAGTTCTAGGCGATCAATCGCCACAAAGTACGACGGATCGGACGCGCTGGACATAGCACCCAGTTGTAGATTGCTAATTTCCATCCACACCAGGCCAAGTTCCGACTGAGACAGGCTATTAATGTGGTCTGGCAAGCCGGCAATAACCATATTCTGGATAACGGTGTTTTCAAAGGCCAGCCAAGCACACAGCAGCAATAACCCGGGCACGCCGGCCCAGACGGCCGCCATCAAACCATAATAGTTGGGCAGAGAATGTAGGTTTCTAACGCCGCCTACGGCTTGTGCAAGGATTTCTGATCGTTTGCGGCCAAATAGATAAACCACCATAACAATCAGTATAAGTATCAAAAATAATGACGACGACGCCATATTGACTCCCGAATACTGACATCACAACCGGGGTTGCGCTGGCCAAGGTGCGGATTACCCGCGCACATTGGAGCCGTGCGGGTAACAGAAAAAACCTCTCAATTCGGAGAGGTTCGGAAAAGGTTCAGGTGCGAGTACGCAAAAAAAGAGCCACGAAACTCGTGGCCCTTCCTAGTGTACCAAAGCGTGCTTTACATTTTCATAACTTTTTGGGCTTTGACTGCTGCGCGCATCTCGGTCAGCTCTGCTCCGCCGAGTGGTATCAGACCTTTCTCAGCCAAGTAACCGTCATCGCTTTGGGCCGCTGGGCTCAGAAACGTTTCAACAAATTCCATAATACCCGGTACGACACCGATGTGCTGCTTCTTAACAAAGAAGTGCAACGGGCGGGATACCGGATAAGAGCCATCGGCAATGGATTCAAAGCTGATATCAACACCATTGAAAGCAGCACCTTGCAACTTATCGCTGTTCTGGTCAAGGAATGAGTATCCGAAGATGCCGAATGCATCCGGGTCTGCATCAAGCTTCTGCACGATCAGGTTGTCATTCTCGCCGGCTTCAACGAAGGCACCATCTTCACGCATGGAATCACATATCTCGCCGTACTTGTTTTTATCAGTACTCTTGAGCGCTTTGATCCAGTCGGTCTTGGCACAACCTTTTTGCATAACCAACTCAACAAAGGCAGCACGGGTGCCGGAGGTTGGCGGCGGCCCGAGCACGCGAATAGCGACATTCGGCAGCGCTGGATTAACGTCTTTCCAGGTCTTGTATGGGTTAGCCATCAGCTCGCCGGCCATCTTGCCCGGAACATTCGCGGCTAGAGCCAAGAACAGCTCCTGCTGGGTAACATCGATTTTCTGACCGGCTTTGCTGTTGGCAAAGGCAATACCGTCGTAGCCGATCTTAACTTCGATAATATCGATGTTTTTCTCGGCACAGGCGTCAAACTGAGATTTCTTAATGTAGCTCGAAGAGTTGGTGATGTCCGGGGTGTTTTCACCGATACCTTCACAAAACAATTTCAAACCACCACCGGAACCGGTCGACTCGATGGTCGGGGTTGCGAAGTTAGTGCCTCGACCGAAACGCTCCGCGACCACAGTAGCAAAGGGGTAAACAGTCGATGAGCCCACAATGCTGATTTGGTCTCGGGCCATCACGGGTAGGGCCGTTATTGCAGTAGTTGTTGCCAATATCGCAGCTAATATAGTCTTATTCACAGGGTTCTCTCCGTTAATTACTAGGGCTGAGCCTTCAACTCGGAAAGCATGGTAGCCGGCCGATGTGACAATCATATGAATTAAATATGACAATAGGAATGACAGCCAGACTATTAAATTATTTTCAGCGTTTCGGCTTGTCCCACGCCCGGTCCTTAGGCACCATAGAGATCTGTTTCAGCCCTCGCACGCAGAGGACTTAAGCCAACAATAAAAACTCTAATCAACCCGGAAGACGGCGTACCATGAAGAAGCTCGACGAATCAAACCCCGAACCGCGCGGCGAACTGCAACTGCGTATTTTGGCCAATCGCACCGATGCCAACATCAGTGGCGATATCTCCGGTGGCTGGCTGGTAACCCAGATGGACTCTGCAGCGAGCATAGTTGCCAATCGCATCGCTCGCGGTCGCACCGCGACTATGGCGATCGGTGATATGAGCTTTATTCGGCCGATCAAGGTTGGCTCGGTAGTCTGCTGCTATACCCATCTAATATCCATGGGCCGCAGCTCAGCGCGCATTATGGTCGAGGTTTGGAGCCGCATGCCGGAAGACGAGTTGCGTCATAAGGTAACCGAGGCCGAATTTGTCTACGTCGCGATCGATGACAATCGCCGTATTCGACCGATTGAACCGCGCATCAGCAGGGCCGACGCTCCAGACTGAGCGGCCAGTTCGCTCGCGATGCCCTGCTCTCAGTCCAACCCCATGAAAAACAACCTTCGCAAGCCGGTGCGGGCTCGCTATGGTAACGGGTCTTGTTTCTCAGAGTGGGCCCATGCACCGCACCTCAAGCCTAGCTGCACTTTTTTGCCTACTCGTTAGTGCAGACAACCACGCCAGCAGCCAATGGGTGATTCAGCCGCTACACAACGCCAGAGTTTGTTCGCCCACTGGCGCAAAATCGGTCAGTGTCGCAACCGCCACAGTCCAATCGGCGCCGGTCATCACCAGCAAATCAACCGTGAACCCTATATGTTCAGTCGAAAATTGGGCAATGATCGGGCCCTAATCGTTTTTGCCGGCAATGAAAAAAGCATACAACTTGCCCAATAGGCCCGGCTCATAGGCTTTGTTGTCTTTTATTCACTTCTTTAAAGCGCTGAATGCTTGATTACAGTTTTATTACAGGGCAAAACCACTATAATGCCGACATTCTAAAATCTGTTTGAGGGTTTCTACATGTCGACAAGCAGTCCGCTGTCATTGTTGTTTGGCCGTTCCCCGGTCAAACCGATGCAAGAACATATCAGTAAAGCGCATGCCTGTACCAAGGCCTTAGTACCCTTCTTTGAAGCGGCTATGACCGGCGACTACAAGGCAGCTGCCAAGGTTCGCGAGACCATTATCACATTGGAATCGGAAGCCGACGCGCTTAAAAAAGACATTCGCGCTCATCTACCAAATAGCCTCTTTATGCCGGTACCGCGTTCCGATTTGCTTGAGCTACTCAGCATGCAGGATCGCATCGCCAATCGCGCCAAGGATATCTCCGGTATCATGCTCGGTCGTGAAATGGGCATACCCAAGCCAATTCGACCGCTGATGATGCGCTACCTTAAGGCTGCCATTAACACCTCAAAACGCGCCAAGGAAGCCCTAGCGGAACTGGATGAACTCTACGAAACAGGCTTCGGCAGCAAAGAAGTTGATTTCGTCGGTTCGCTGCTCAACCGCTTAGACGACCAAGAACACAAGACTGATGAATTTGAAATTAAGATGCGCCGCGCACTGCGCGACATCGAGCAAGACTTCCCACCGATCGACATGATGTTTCTGTACAAGATAATCGAACAAATTGGTGACTTAGCCGATGTTTCGCAACGAGTTGGCTCACGCTTACAAATTCTAATCGCTCGTTAAACTCGAGCATGCACAGTTTAGCAGTACTAACTGGGGATATTTTTTATGGCGGTCATCAGTGAATACGGGCAACTGCTCGTAATATTGGCATGTATTTTTGGCTTTTTAATGGCCTGGGGCGTGGGTGCAAATGATGTCGCCAACGCCATGGGTACATCAGTTGGTTCCAAAGCTCTGACCATTAAACAGGCGATCCTTATCGCCATGGTGTTTGAGTTCGCTGGAGCCTATTTGGCCGGCGGCGCGGTAACGGGCACGATCCGCAAGGGTATTATCGACCCGTCCTTGCTCACCGACTCACCCGAACTGCTGGTGTATGGCATGCTGTCATCCCTACTGGCAGCCGGTATCTGGCTGGCTATCGCCTCGTGGAAGGGTTGGCCGGTCTCCACTACCCATTCTATTGTGGGCGCCATCGTTGGCTTTGCCGCCGTAGGCATCGGCGTCGACGCCGTGCAGTGGAACAAGGTCTTGTCTATCGTTAGCAGCTGGGTGGTCTCACCCCTGATTTCCGGTGTCTTTGCCTATCTGATCTTTAAAAGTGTCTCTCGGCTGATCCTCAATACCGATGACCCGTTCGGCAATGCCAAGCGCTATGTCCCAATCTATATGTTTTTTGTTGGCTTTATGATCGCCATGGTAACGCTACTCAAAGGCCTCTCACATGTTGGCTTGTCCATTACTTTTATGCAGTCTGTCGGCTTGGCCACTGTTGTCGGTATCTTGGTGATGGGTCTGGGCGCGATACTCTTATCACGGGTTCAGGTCGATGTGGCGGCCGATAAACAATTCCGCTTTGCCTCGGTCGAGAAGGTCTTCGCGGTCCTGATGATCTTTACCGCGTGCGCCATGGCCTTCGCTCACGGCTCCAATGATGTCGCCAATGCCATCGGTCCATTGGCCGCGGTATACGGTGTTATCGTTAATAACGGTCAAATTCTGGCTAAAAGCGTGCTACCCGGTTGGATACTGTTGCTCGGTGGAGCGGGTATCGTGATTGGACTGGCCACTTATGGCTATAAGGTAATGGGTACCATTGGTAAGAAAATTACCGAGCTGACCCCGAGTCGCGGCTTTGCCGCCGAGCTTGCTGCCGCCACCACGGTGGTCATTGCGTCGGGTACTGGATTGCCGGTATCAACTACCCATACCCTAGTCGGTGCGGTGTTGGGCGTCGGCTTGGCACGGGGCATATCGGCTTTGAACCTCCGGGTCATCGGCCATATTGTCACCAGTTGGGTGATCACGCTGCCAGCCGGCGCAATTCTGTCCATCCTGTTTTTCTTTATGTTCAAAGGTATATTTGGCTAACCAAATGGCCCGCTTTAAGAGGCGTCTTCGGACGCCTTTTTTGTGCCCTGTGCGTCCCCGCATAACATGCCGTTGCCATTAATCTGCTAACGATTTGGCCTTTTATGGCGATTTAACGCTAAAATGTACCATCCATTCATCTTTAGTATATTGCCCACCATGTACTCGATTGACCGCCTTCAAAGCCAATACCGCATACTGCCGTCGAAGATCAATCGACCACCATTGCCAAAAGGCCATATATCCCGCGAGCAATTAGTGGCGCGGCTCAATCTCGCTCAATCCAAGCAGTGTATTAGCGTGCTCGCCCCCGCCGGCTTCGGCAAATCAACCCTATTGGCGGAATGGGCCAGTCAGGCAGACCAGAGTACCGTTTGGTACAGTCTTGATGAGTTAGACAACGACCTCAGTCGTTTTTGCTCCTATCTCTTCGTTGCCGTGCGCAAAGCCTTTCCGCAAGTGCATAGCCAGTTTTTCGAAAATGAGAAACACTTCATTAACGAAAACCAATCACCCATAGTGCGCCATCTGGTTCTGTTGTTGTCCGCCATACCCGGACCGTCGGCTCTAATATTGGACGACTGCCAGGCCATCACGAACCCGGTCATTTGGCAAATTATCGAACTCACATTGGCCCAACTTCCTAGCCGCCTTACGTTGATACTGGGCTCGCGCACTCGGTCGCCGATTGGCATAAAACGGTTACGAAGCGCTGATCAGATTCAGCAGTTCGATATTCTCGACATTAAATTCAGCCAAACGGACACAGAGCGGTTTCTAACGCGCAACCTGCCTCAGTACAGTCTTGAGCAGGCGCAAAAGCTGGTCAGCAAGGAGATGAGCGGCTGGGTTGCCGGCTTGCAACTGTGTTTAATCAGTCACAACCAGTATGGCGCTGGCGCAATCCCCGAGTCAGGCGAATCACAAAAAAGCCAGCGCCTGATACAGGATTATCTGATCGAGGAAGTCCTTAAGAATACCGACGAGCAGACATTGGGATTTCTCTACGCGACGGTAATCTGCCGGCGTTTCTCAGTCGAGTTGGCTAACGAGTTAACGGCAGGGCTCAATGCCGACCTTATTATCGATAAATTGCAACGTGAACAGCTGTTTATCCTGCCTGAGGGCACCGCAGAGCCTTGGTATCGCTATCACAGTATGTTTCGGCACAGCCTTCTCGCCATTGTCACCAAACAAAGACCCCTGGCAATTGATCAACTGCATATCAAAGCAGCCTATTGGTGGGTAACGCGGGATTACTATGCGGAGGCGGCCGAGCATATCTTGGCCTCAGGGAGTTTGTCCGCACTGCAGGACTTTCTGACCCAATATGGCTGGTTACTCTATGGCAGTGGCAAGTTGCTAACGCTCGGCCAGTGTTTTGAACAGCTGCCTAGGGCCAGAGTTCTTCAAGACACACCGCTGGCGATTCTATTGTGCTGGACGCTACTAAACGATCACCAACCGGATCTGGCCCGGCAAAGCTTGTTACAGGCTAAAGCCAAAGCGCAGGGGCCACTCAGCAAGACACTGTGCTCTGCTTTTTATGCATTGGAGGCCCTGTTCGCGCAATCACTTGGCGAGCCAATGCAGGCACTAGATTTAGCCCAGGCTGCTCTGGCAACGGCCAGTAATGAAATGTTCTGGGAAAGGTCCCATGCTTTGCTGGTTATTGCGGAGGCGCACCATGACCTTGGTCAATTAAGCCGATCAATCGCAAGCGCCGTTCAGGCCATTGTGCTTTGCACAGAAAATCAATTTCAGACCCAAACGGCGCAGGCATATTACCTGCTCGCCTCTGCCTATATGGCAATCGGTAATAACAGTGGCGCTGCAGAACCATTGGACAAGGCACTTGCTGTTGCTGCTAACGGGGGCTTATCGAGTCTATTTGCCTCTGAGGCTCTTTGTTGGGCCCAAACCAAACTGCTCAGTAGCGCTGGGCAATACGACACTGCGCTGTCGTTACTCACCCAGGACAGCAATAGCCCGTCAGTATCAGCCAACACCTGGCAATTACCGCTGCAAACTGCGCGGCTGCAACTACTCTTAAGCGCCAACGCGGATCGGGGCCGCCTTACCGACGCGGCCACTAAGCTAAGCGGGATGCGGACCTCGAAATGCATGAAAACCGACTGGCGGTTGGCGGCTGATCAGGCATTATTGTTATGGCAAGCCATGTCGGTTAGAACTTCTGTAGCCTGTGGTTCTGGAAGCCCTAAAGTTGGTCGATGGGATAGGAGTGCGTCCTTGGAAGAGTCGATCGCGCCGTTAATCGCACTGCTCCTCAAAGACTCTATCCCCATCTCGTTGCCCGGGGACATTTGCAACCTGATAGAACACAACGAAGACTTTGCAGGATCAACAACAGGCCTCAAGATTAGACTCTTATTAGCGATCTGCTATAGGCGGATGGATCAACCTCGCGCTGCTAAATTGGCTTTACTGGAGGCTCTTGAATGGTGCTCAACAGAGCCGAATATTGGTCTCGTAGCCTGTTATAAGAACAGTCTCGGTTTGCCCTTACTCGAACAGGGCGACCTATTCGATAGCGCTGCAGGCCAATGGTTGTTCCTTTATCGACCCAACCAGAGCGAACTGGATGACCAGCAGCTTACCCTAAGAACGGCCTTACTAACGGCCAAAGAATGGGCTGTCATGGCCTTGCTGGCTGACCAGTTGAAGAATGACCAGATCGCCATCCTATTAGGGATACAAGCCAACACGGTGCGCAGCCACTTGAAAAACATTAATCGCAAATTACGGGTGACGGGACGCACCGAGGCTATCGCACAGGCAAAGGCAGCCCTGCGCATGCGCAAACGGGCATAATCGAAGCTGGTTAATTGCAGGCGAAAAAAAACCCGGTAAAGACCGGGTTTTTTATCAGACGATTGTTTTGAAACTAGACTTCGCTGACAACTTCAGCTTCGACTACATTTCGTACAACCAGTTCAACGATTGCCATCGGTGCACTATCACCAGCGCGGTAACCGCACTTCAGTACACGCAAATAACCGCCGGGACGACCCTGGAAACGGGGACCCAGATCGGTGAACAACTTTCCAACCATTGCTTTTGAACGTGTGCGATCGAAAGCCAGACGGCGATTAGCGACAGAATCGTTCTTCGCTAATGTTATCAATGGCTCTGCAAAACGACGCAGTTCTTTTGCCTTAGGCAAGGTCGTTTTAATTACTTCATGCTCAAACAAACTGTTAGCCATATTCTGAAACATGGCCTTACGGTGAGCACTGGTTCGATTAAAGTGACGACCAATTTTACGATGACGCATTTCTAAATTCCTTACCAGCCAGACTCAAGGTCACGCAAGCACCTTGTCGTCGTTCTTTAAACTTGCAGGCGGCCATGACTCTAGGACCATACCCAGTGACAGACCCTTGGATGCCAAAACGTCTTTAATTTCAGTTAAAGACTTCTTCCCCAGGTTAGGGGTTTTTAGCAGTTCAACCTCGGTGCGCTGAATTAGATCCCCAATGTAGTATATGTTCTCTGCTTTGAGGCAGTTCGCACTACGTACCGTGAGTTCAAGATCATCGACCGGACGAAGAAGAATAGGATCAATCTTATCTTCTTCTTTCTCTTGTACAGCTTCAGCCTGATGATCCAGGTCGACGAATGCTGCTACTTGCTGTTGCAAGATAGTGGCAGAGCGGCGAATGGCTTCTTCAGGATCCAATGTACCGTTGGTTTCCAGTTCAATAATCAATTTATCTAAGTCTGTACGCTGCTCAACCCGCGCGTTTTCAACGCTGTAAGCAACCCGCACGACCGGGCTATAAGTAGCATCCAACTGCAAGCGACCAATTGGTTTACTCTCGCCTTCTTCGCTGCTTCGGGATTCAGCCGGAACATAACCGCGACCGACAGTCACCTTCAACGTCATACTGACGTTTCCGGCGGTGCCCATGTGCGCAATAATATGCTCTGGGTTAGCTATTTCAACACCGTGATCCAGCTGGATATCACCAGCTGTTAAAGTACCGGCACCAACTTTTTTCAAAGTCAGAGTGCACTCATCACGATCGAATAACTTAACAGCAACGTCTTTCAGGTTGAGCAGGATTTCCTGAACATCTTCCTGAACGCCTTCGATGGTACTGTATTCGTGTAGAACACCGTCGATTTCAACTTCGGTGATCGCCGCGCCTGGCATAGACGACAGCAGAATACGACGCAGTGCGCTGCCTAAAGTGTGACCAAAGCCACGTTCGAGAGGTTCGAGCGTGATTTTGGCACGGTTCGCACTTACTTCTTGCACATCGATGTGACGTGGCGTCAAAAAGTCGTTAACTGAACGCTGCATAGTTGCCCCTATTTGCAGTGAGATTACTTAGAGTACAATTCCACAATCAAGTTTTCGTTGATGTCTTGTGAAAGCTCAGAACGCTCTGGAACAGAGTTGAACTTACCTTCCATTTTCTTGGCATCAACTTCAACCCAAGTTACCGTGGTACGTGAAGCCGCAACATCCAATGCGTTTTTAACGCGCAATTGTGTGAGTGACTTTTCACGAACGGATACGATATCTCCGGGTCCGACTTGGTATGACGGAATGTTAACCGCCTGGCCATTTACCAGAATTGCCTTGTGTGATACTAACTGGCGCGATTCCGCGCGAGTAACACCAAAACCCATTCGATAAACAACATTATCTAAACGTCGCTCTAACAGTTGCAACAGGTTCTCACCGGTTGCACCCTTGATTCGAGCCGCGTCTGCGTAGTAGTTACGGAATTGCTTTTCAAGCACACCATAAATACGACGGACTTTCTGCTTTTCACGAAGCTGAATGCCATAATCGGATAACCGAGTACGACGTGCACCGTGAACGCCTGGTACTGTTTCGATCTTGCACTTAGAATCAAGTGCTCGAACGCCACTTTTCAGGAATAAGTCAGTGCCTTCACGACGAGACAGCTTACACTTTGGGCCAATATAACGTGCCATAAAACTCTGTCTCCTATATTAAACGCGACGCTTCTTGGGCGGGCGACATCCATTATGAGGAATCGGTGTCACATCAGTAATGTTACTGATGCGATATCCCACCGCGTTTAGTGCGCGTACCGCAGATTCACGACCTGGACCTGGACCTTTAACTTCCACATCCAAATTCTTAAGACCATATTCCTGTGCAGCGGTACCAGCTCGCTCAGCGGCGATCTGTGCTGCAAATGGAGTGCTCTTACGCGATCCACGGAAACCGGAGCCACCAGCAGTTGCCCAACTCAGGGTATTGCCTTGGCGGTCCGTGATGGTCACGATGGTGTTATTAAAAGAAGCGTGGATATGCGCAATGCCATCCGCCACTTGCTTTTTCACCTTCTTTCGTGCCTTCGTACCTGGCTTTGCCATCTTCGATTTCCTATGTTAAAACTTATGTGTGCGAATCAAACTTAGCGTTTGATTGGCTTCTTAGGACCTTTACGGGTACGTGCGTTGTTCTTCGTGTTCTGTCCGCGAACGGGCAGATTACGACGATGACGTATTCCGCGATTACATCCCAAATCCATCAAGCGCTTGATGTTCATTTGAACGTCACGGCGCAGATCACCTTCAACAGTGTATTCACCGACTGTTGTGCGAATCTCGTCGAGTTTAGACTCGTCAAGATTGGACACTTTCGTGGTTGGCTCTATGCCTACTGACTTACAGATGTCATTAGCACGGGTGCGACCAATTCCGAAGATATAGGTCAGCGAAATCACCGCATGCTTATTGTCAGGTATATTGACGCCTGCTATACGGGCCATTCAACTTACTCCGTCTATTAATAAGATTAATAAGGCAGCTACCTTATCTTTATGCATATTTCCCCCAAGGGTTCTGGGGGCGCGAAAGGATACCGCTTGCTCTATCTAAAAGCAAGCCTATCCGAGTAATTGCTAATTACCCTTGACGTTGCTTGTGCTTTGGATCTGTACAGATCACACGCACCGCACCGTTTCGGCGAACAATCTTGCAGTTACGGCAGATTTTCTTTACGGATGCACGTACTTTCATGCTTAACTCCACCAAATTACCGGGTCTTAAAAAAGATTTCCGGTTGATTTCAAATTTGCCTTCTTCATCAGCGATGAATACTGATGCGACATCAAGTGACTTTGTACTTGAGCCATGAAGTCCATGACAACAACAACCACGATCAGCAAAGAAGTACCACCTAAGTAAAAGGGTACGTTCACTGCCATGACCAGGCCTTGGGGCAATAGCGACACAGTAGTAATGTACAGAGCACCAAAGAAGGTCAGTCGCGCTGAAACACCATCGATATAGCGTGAAGTTTGCTCACCTGGGCGTATGCCCGGGATGAACGCACCAGAACGTTTTAGGTTCTCAGCTACGTCTTTAGGGTTAAAGGTGACGGCGGTATAGAAATAGCAGAAGAATACGACTGCTAAAGCGAACAACACCAAATAGAGCGGTTGATTCGGACCGAGCAATATTGCCACGTCCTGCAACCACCCCATACCTTCGTTCTGACCAAACCAATTACCCAGTGATGCTGGAAACAGCAAGATACTGGATGCAAAAATTGGTGGGATCACACCAGCCATATTAACCTTAAGAGGCAAATGACTGCTTTGTGCCTGAAACACTTTACGACCTTGCTGACGCTTGGCGTAATTGATAGTAATCCGACGTTGCCCACGCTCGATAAACACGATAAAGGCAACAACGGCTATCGCAAACAGACCAACAACCAACAGGGCTATGATGCTCAGGTCGCCCAAACGGGCTGACTCAAAACTTTGCCCAATCGCTCCGGGTAAACCCGCAACAATACCGGCGAAGATCAACAAGGAAATACCATTTCCGATACCACGTTCAGTAATCTGCTCACCCAGCCACATTAAGAACATCGTTCCGGTCGTAAAGGTAATGACCGCAACGAAGTAGAAGCTAAGGCTCGCAGCAAACGCGATCCCTTGGCTCGCTAGTCCCGCTGATATAGCAAAGGACTGAACCAATGCCAGCACCAGAGTAAAGTAACGAGTGTACTGAGACATCTTACGACGTCCTGATTCACCCTCTTTCTTCAACTGCTCAAGCTGTGGGCTTACGACAGTTAGCAGCTGCATGATAATCGACGCGCTAATATAGGGCATAATGCCTAATGCGAAGATACTCATACGCTCAAGCGAGCCACCAGAAAACATATTGATCATGCTCAAAATGGTATCTTGGTTACGCTCGAATAATGCCGCTAACTGCTCCGGGTTTATCCCAGGTACGGGGATGTGGGCACCGATTCGATATACCAGCAAAGCCAGCAGAACGAAACGAAGGCGAGCCCAAAGCTCGCCCAACCCACCACCACTAGTTCCTGACGGTAGTCCTTGTTTGGTCATAAGGTGCTATTCCTCTACCTTGCCGCCTGCTGCTTCGATTGCTGCTTTTGCACCCTTGGTGACTTTCAAGCCTTTCACTGTAACAGCGGACTTGATTTCACCAGAAAGGATAACGCGAGCGCGGAGAATCTTGTGCCCAATTAAATCGGCATCTTTCAACGCGTTCAGGTCCACAACATCGCCTTCAACCATGGTCAATTCGTGTAACCGAATCTCAGCAACATAAGCTGCTTTGCGCGAGTTAAAACCAAACTTTGGCAGACGACGCTGCAATGGCATTTGACCGCCTTCAAAGCCGGGTTTAACCGAACCACCTGAACGAGACTTCAAACCTTTGTGTCCGCGACCGGCGGTCTTACCCAGACCAGAACCGATACCACGGCCAACACGTTTTGGAGCTTTTTTAGCACCATCGGCCGGGCTTAATGTATTTAAAAACATCCTATTACCCCTCAACTACGCGCACAAGATAGTGCACTTTGTTGATCATGCCGCGGACTGAAGGTGTATCTTCCAGCTCACGAACTTGATTTATTTTGCTCAGACCTAAGCCTTTTACCGATAACCGGTGCTTAGGCTGGGCGCCAATGGGACTACGGACTAATTGCACTTTCAATGTCTTGCTAGCCATGGTTTACCCTCGTAACTTTTCAACAGACAGACCGCGTTTAGCAGCGATGTCTTCGGGTGAACGCATCATCGACAGACCCTTAACAGTTGCGCGAACAACGTTAGCCGGGTTGGTCGAGCCATAACACTTCGCCAGGATATTATGAACACCAGCAACTTCAAGTACGGCACGCATTGCGCCGCCGGCGATTACGCCAGTACCATCGGTAGCAGGTTTCATGAAGATCTTGGATCCGCCATGACGTGCTGTTACGGGATATTGTAATGTGCCGTCGACTATATTCACTTCAACCATGTTTCTGCGAGCAGCGTCCATGGCCTTCTGAATTGCAACTGGAACTTCTTTAGCCTTACCGCGACCAAAGCCGACCTTACCATTACCATCACCCACGACGGTTAAAGCTGTGAAACCGAAGATACGGCCACCTTTAACCACTTTTGCGACACGGTTGACCTGAACTAATTTTTCTAGCAGATCGCCGGCAGCTTGGGATTGATCATTATTCGCCATCATTCACACCTTAGAATTTCAGGCCGCCTTCACGGGCCGCGTCTGCTAATGCTTTAATTCGACCATGGTATTTAAACCCTGACCGATCAAAAGCTACCTGTTCGATACCCGCTGCTTTAGCACGTTCTGCTATTAAAGCGCCAACTTTGGCTGCGGCTTCGACATTACTTGTTGCGCCGGTGCGCAGAGTCACGTCCAATGTTGATGCATTGGCCAGAACTTCACTACCACTCGGTGCAATAATCTGCGCGTATATGTGCAAGTTTGTGCGGCTGACACACAAACGATGCACACGCAGATCGGAAATTTTTACGCGGCTTCGACGAGCACGGCGTAAACGGGAAACTTTCTTTTCGCTCATAACCTATGCCCTTACTTTTTCTTAGCTTCTTTACGACGAACGGATTCGTCAGAGTAGCGGACACCCTTGCCTTTATAAGGCTCTGGCGGACGGAACGCACGGATTTCTGCGGCGGCTTGTCCGAGTAACTGCTTGTCGGCACTTTTCAACACGATTTCCGTGTTGGTCGGCGTTTCGGCAGATACACCTACAGGTAGGACGTAGTCGACAGGATGTGAAAAACCTAAGGTCAAGTTAACTGACTTGTCACCGGCTTTAGCTCGGTAACCGACACCAATCAACGTAAGTTTTTTCACAAAGCCGGTTGTTACACCCACCATCATGTTATTGATCAGAGCACGCATGGTGCCTGACATTGCGTGAGCAATCTTGCCGCCGTCACGTGGTAAGAAGGTCAGTTCTTCGCCTTCTTGATTCACTTCAACGGAGGCGTGCAGAGCCTGAACTAAGGTTCCCGCACCGCTTTTGACAGTAATAGAATTACTTGTCAGCGTAACTTCAACACCGGACGGTATTGTCACAGGAGATTTTGCTATTCGAGACATCGCTAATATACTCCTTAGAAGACTTCACAAAGGATTTCGCCACCGACACCAGCAGAACGAGCTGCTCGGTCAGTCATGACACCCTTAGAAGTGGAAATAATAGCGATACCCAATCCGCCTGATACATTAGGCAGATCCTGTGAACCACAGTATTGACGTAGGCCAGGACGGGAAACACGTTTGATTGACTCTATGACTGGTCTGCCTTCGAAATATTTCAGTTCGATGGTTAGTATCAGCTTGGCTTCACCTTCTACAGAGAAGACACCGATAAAACCCTCTTGCTTCAATACTTCCGCGACTGCAACCTTCTGTTTAGAAGATGGCATTACGACAGCAGCATGGCCGGAACGCTGGGCGTTACGAATACGAGTTAACATATCCGCAAGCGTATCTTGCATACTCATTTGAATATAACCTCTAAGTTCAGCTAAAACGCGGTAGCTGGGAGTATAAAACCCCCAGCCCAGGCCGTTTTGCTTACCAACTTGCTTTTTTAAGCCCCGGAACATTGCCTAACATGGCTTGTTCACGAAGCATGTTTCGAGAAAGACCAAACTTGCGATAAACGCCGTGTGGTCGACCCGTCATCTGACAACGGCGCTGCATTCTAACAGGACTTGCGTCTTTTGGAAGCTTTTGCAGTGCAATTTGTGCAGTCCAGGTATCTTCCGGGGAAGTACTTGGGTCTTTGATAGTTGCTTTCAGTGCTGCGCGTTTAACCGCGTATTTGGCAACTGTCTTTTCACGCCTTGCTTCGCGAGCTTTCATACTCTCTTTAGCCATGTACCTACCCCTTAACTTTTAAATGGAAAGGACAGCGCTTTCAATAGAGCGAGGCCTTCATCATTGGTGCGAGCACTGGTTGTGATAGTGATATCCAAACCACGCAATTTATCTACCTTGTCGTACTCAATCTCAGGAAAGATAATCTGCTCTTTAACACCCATGCTGTAGTTGCCACGACCATCAAATGACTTAGGGTTAATACCCCGGAAGTCACGTACACGCGGCAAAGAGATGTCAACCAGGCGATCCAGGAATTCCCACATACGCGCTTTGCGCAGGGTAACCTTTGCGCCGATTGGCCAACCTTCACGAATTTTGAATCCGGCAACAGATTTACGAGCGTTAGTCACTACTATCTTTTGACCAGATATAGCTTCTAAATCTCGAACAGCGTTATCCATCTGTTTTTTGTCGCCAATCGCTTCACCGACACCCATGTTCAAGGTTACTTTGGTGACGCGAGGAACTTGCATAACGTTCTCGTATCCGAACTCTGCTTGCAGTGCGGCTACAACGTCACTTTTGTATAGAGCTTTAAGTCTAGACATAGTCGTACCCCTTATTCACCAATAACCTTGTGCGTGGATTTAAAAACGCGGACCTTGCTACCATCTTCTTTAACGTCAAAACCAACTCGGTCGCCCTTGCTGGTTTCTGGGTTGAAGATCGCAACATTTGATGCTTGGATCGGCGCTTCACGCTCAACGATTCCACCCTGAACACCTGCCTGGGGATTCGGTTTGACGTGCTTCTTATTCAGGTTAATACCTGTGATAAGAAACTTAGTGCCGTTCTTGTCACCCAAGATCACTTTAGAGATCTTGCCGCGTTTGCCTTTGTCTTTACCGGCGATAACGATGACTTCGTCGCCTTTAATCAATTTACGCATTTATAGTCTCTACTTCCTGCTTCCGTCTCGTAAAAAAACCCCCTAAGGGGTTTATAGTACTTCCGGTGCCAGGGAAATGATTTTCATGAATTTTTCAGTACGGAGTTCACGCGTCACTGGACCGAAGATACGAGTACCTACCGGCGCCAGGTTGGCGTTTAACAATACCGCTGAGTTCACATCGAAACGGATAATTGAGCCATCCGGACGACGAACACCTTTCTTAGTGCGCACTACGACCGCGTTCATTACTTGACCTTTCTTCACTTTTCCGCGAGGAACGGCTTCTTTTACAGAAACCTTGATCAAGTCGCCAACGTTGGCGTAACGACGGTGTGAACCACCTAAAACTTTAATGCATTGGACACGTTTGGCACCGCTGTTGTCAGCTACGTCCAATACGGATTCTGTTTGGATCATCTCTCAAACTCCCGAATTAAACGCGAACTGCGCGTTCATCAATACGAACCAACCGCCAAGTCTTAGTCTTGGACATAGGACGGCACTCTTCGACTGTTACTGTATCGCCCAGGCTACACTCATTCTTTTCATCATGAGCATGTAGCTTGGTTGAACGCTTAACGAATTTCCCGTAAATCGGGTGCTTCACTTTGCGTTCAAGCAATATAGTGACAGTCTTGTCAGCTTTAGAGCTGACCACTTGACCAGTTACGGTACGAGCTGTAGTTTCAGACATATCAGGCACCTGCTTTCTCGTTCAGTACAGTTTTAACGCGAGCAATGTCCCTACGGACCTGCTTAAGCAAATGGTTCTGGGTCAATTGGCCCGTCGCCCGTTGCATGCGATATTTAAATTGACCGCGCAGCAAGTCCAACAGAGTGCCTTTAAGCTCTTCTACTGACTTTTCACGAAGATCTTTAGCGTTCATCACATCACCTGTCGCTTAACAAAAATAGTTGGGACTGGGATCTTCGCAGCTGCTAAGCGGAACGCTTCGCGTGCGATTTCTTCAGTTACACCAGCCATTTCAAAAAGAACTTTACCGGGCTGAATCTGGCAAACCCAGTACTCAACGTTACCCTTACCCTTACCTTGACGAACCTCGAGAGGCTTCTTGGTAATTGGCTTATCTGGGAATACGCGAATCCAGATTTTACCGCCCCGCTTAACGTGACGTGTCATAGCTCGACGTCCCGCTTCGATTTGACGTGCAGTAAGTCGACCACGACCGACCGACTTCAGTGCGTACTCACCGAAGCTTACCTTACTTCCACGTTCTGCCAGACCGCGGTTGCGGCCTTTCATCATCTTACGAAACTTTGTACGTTTTGGTTGTAACATCTACGTACCCCTTATCGCTTAACGGCTTTCTTAGGCTGACTTTTGGCTTGAGCACGAACAGTTTCTATGCCACCCAAAATTTCACCTTTGAAAATCCAAACTTTTACGCCAATCACACCATAAGTAGTGTGCGCTTCGGCAGTCGAGTAATCGATATCGGCACGCAGAGTGTGCAATGGCACGCGACCTTCCAGGTACCACTCATTACGAGCGATTTCAGCGCCGCCTAAGCGACCACTTACCTGAACACGGATACCTTGAGCACCCGAACGCATTGCATTCTGCATCGCACGCTTCATGGCACGACGAAACATAACGCGTCGTTCCAATTGGCTAGCGATTGACTGAGCAACCAATTTACCGTCTAAGTCGGGCTTGCGAATCTCTTCGATGTTGATGTGTACAGGAATGCCCATCATTTTGGTCAATTCTTGACGCAGCACTTCAACATCTTCACCTTTCTTACCGATGACAATACCTGGTCGAGCGGTATGAATGAAGATTTTCGCGTTCTGCGCAGGTCGTTCAATAACGATCTTGCTAACAGAAGCCTTCTCTAATTTCTTTTCTAAGTAGCGACGAACTTTAATGTCGTTCAGCAGCTTCTCAGAATAGGTATCTGAACCTGCATACCAGACCGAATTATGGTCTTTGGTGATGCCGAGACGGATACCAGTCGGATGAACCTTTTGACCCATTAGAATGTCTCCTCTTAATTCAGCTCGGCAACTTTGACCGTAATATGGCTCGTACGTTTTAAGATACGATCCGCTCGGCCCTTCGCACGTGGGCTAATTCGCTTCATCGTCACGCCTTCATCAATGAAGACCGTTGTAACTGCGAGTTCATCTACGTCCGCACCATTGTTATGCTCAGCGTTTGCAATTGCAGACTCTAAAACCTTCTTAACTAGCTCTGCGCCTTTTTTAGGGCAGAACGTTAATATGTCCAAAGCTTCAGCAACCGACTTACCGCGAATCAAGCCCGCGATTAGACGGCCTTTCTGAGCAGACAGACGTGCACCGCGTAATACAGCTTGTGTTTCCATCATATCCGCCCCTTAGCGCTTAGCCTTTTTGTCCGCAGCATGACCTTTGAAAGTGCGAGTTAATGCAAACTCGCCCAATTTGTGACCGACCATATCTTCGGTAACAAACACCGGTACATGTTGACGGCCATTATGGACTGCAAAGGTCAACCCAACAAAATCTGGGAAGATTGTGGAGCGACGCGACCAAGTCTTAATTGGTCGTTTTTCGCCCGCTTCCAGTGCAGCCTCTACCTTTTTCATCAAGTGCAGGTCGACAAATGGACCTTTCTTAAGTGAACGTGGCACAGCCTTTTCCTCTTAAATAATTACTTAGAACGACGACGGACAATATACTTGTCTGTACGCTTGTTCGAGCGTGTTTTGTAACCCTTGGTCGGAACGCCCCAAGGAGTAACTGGGTGTCGGCCACCAGAAGTACGACCTTCACCACCACCGTGCGGGTGATCCACCGGGTTCATGGCAACACCACGGACCGTTGGACGTATACCGCGCCAGCGAGAAGCACCTGCTTTGCCGAGTTGGCGTAAGCTGTGTTCTGAGTTGCTCACTTCGCCTAACGTAGCGCGGCAGTCAGCAAGCACTTTACGCATTTCGCCAGAGCGAAGACGTAAGGTAGCGTAGGTACCTTCACGGGCAACCAACTGAATCGATGTACCGGCTGAACGAGCCATCTGCCCGCCTTTACCTGGCTTCATCTCAACGTTATGGATGACCGAACCGACCGGAATACTGCGCAACGGCATGGAGTTACCAATTTTGATCGGAGCGTGTTCACCAGAAACTATCTTGTCACCAGCTTTTAAGCCAGTTGGTGCCAAGATATAGCGACGCTCACCATCTAAATAGCAAACCAATGCGATGTGTGCGGTACGGTTTGGATCGTATTCCAGACGTTCAACATTTGCGACAATGCCATCTTTGTTGCGTTTGAAATCAACTAAACGATAGTGCTGCTTATGACCGCCACCAATGTGACGAGTCGTAATGCGACCGTTGTTATTACGACCACCGGATTTGGACTTCTTCTCAAGAAGGGCTGCGTGAGGCGCACCTTTGTGCAACTCAGCTCCAACAACCTTAGTGAGGTGACGACGTCCGGGGGACGTCGGTTTTGCTTTGACTATTGCCATTGCTCGAGACCCCTACCTTATTCTGCTGCCAGGAAATCAATTTCCTGACCTGCAGCTAGACGAACGTAAGCTTTCTTGATGTCATTACGCTTGCCGACACCTCGTTGTGTGCGCTTGGTTTTACCCTTTTGTATAAGAGTACGGACACAATCAACTTTCACTTCAAAAAGCTGCTCTACAGCTTTTTTAATTTCAAGTTTAGAAGCATCGTTAGCCACACGAAATACGTACTGACTATTACCTTCCGCTACGATTGTTGCCTTTTCCGAGATGTGAGGACCGAAAACGACTTGATAGACACGTTCCTGGTTCATGCGAACACCTCCTGAAGCTTCTCAATCGCCGCAACAGTAATCACAACCTTATCATAAGCTACGAGATTCACTGGGTTAAGCCCGGCGACATCGCTTACTTCAACGTGTGGAACGTTACGTGAAGACAGATATAAATTCTGATCAACTTCGTCAGCAATAATCAATGCACTTGTGACATCGAGTTCTTTCATTTTTGCCAAAAACGCTTTTGTTTTAGGCTGATCGAAATTCATATCGGCCACTACAATTAAACGCTCTTGACGAACCAACTCAGACAAGATCGACTTCATAGCACCGCGATACATTTTGCGGTTAACTTTCTGCGACCAGTCTTGTGATTTTCTGGCGAACGTATGACCGCCACCAACCCATATAGGCGAACGAATAGTACCGGCGCGCGCGCGGCCTGTACCCTTCTGACGCCAGGGCTTAGCACCGCCACCAGCAACTTCAGAGCGAGTTTTAGTACCGACTGTGCCTTGACGGGCACCGGCTAAAAACGCTGTGACGACCTGATGTACTAATGCTTCATTAAATTCGTTACCGAAGGTTGCTTCGTTTAACTCAACCTTGGCGCTAGCATTGCCAGCAACTTGAATATCCATTGCTACCTCTCTCAGCTCTTAACCGCAGGTTGAACGAAAACGTGTGAACCAGTTGCACCTGGAACAGCACCCTTGATGAGCAGCAAATTGCGCTCGACATCGACACGGACGACTTCTAAAGATTGAGTTGTTGAACGCTCAGCACCCATGTGACCTGCCATTTTCTTACCTTTCCAGACCCGACCAGGCGTCTGGCACTGACCGATAGAACCGGGCGCGCGGTGAGAAAGGGAGTTACCGTGAGTGGCGTCTTGCATACTAAAGTTGTGGCGCTTAATCGCACCAGCGAAGCCTTTACCCTTGGAGGTTCCGGTCACATCAACTTTTTGACCCGCGGTAAACAATTCAACAGTTAGCTCTTTACCCGCTTCGTATTCGGAAGCATCTGCAACTGTGAATTCGCGTGTCAGTACACCCATCTCAACATTAGACTTCGCAAAATGACCTGCCTCTGCTTTGCTAATCTGATTTGTACGCTTCGTGCCAGCGGTGAGCTGGAGAGCGACATAGCCATCGACTTCGACAGATTTAATCTGTGAAATACGATTAGGCTTAACTTCTACGACCGTGACTGGTATGGAACTGCCTTCTTCAGTGAAGACACGAGTCATACCCGCTTTTCGGCCAATCAAACCAATTGACATCTTTATTTCCTCTATGTACGGGGCTAAAACCCGCTATGGCCGCTCCGGACCGCCTTTCGACAGTAAAGAGCCGTTACAGTAGAGATATCTACTTTTTACTTGAAATCAGCCGAGACTAATTTGAATATCCACACCAGCTGCCAAATCCAACTTCCGCAGTGCATCCACTGTTTTCTCGGTTGGTTCGACAATATCGAGCATGCGCTTGTGAGTACGAATTTCGTACTGATCACGCGCATCCTTGTTCACGTGTGGAGAGACCAGCACAGTGAAGCGCTCTTTACGTGTAGGGAGTGGAATAGGTCCACGCACCTGCGCGCCTGTACGCTTCGCCGTGTCGACAATTTCTTGAGTCGACGCATCAATCAAACGATGATCGAAAGCTTTCAAGCGAATTCTGATCTTTTGGTTCTGCATGTGACCAAAGCTCCAAGATTGTTAAACAGCGTTAATACCCCCAAATTTGAGGGACGCGTATTGTATGTATACTGAGCAGCAGAGTCAATGCACCCGTGAAGTTAAATAAAGACCCTGCAAAACAATCACTTACAGCCGATTTCAGGGCAATTTGAGGCTAATTCCTTAAAAAATATGCCCTCCTTTGACGCCTTTAATCCGATAAAATCAGGCATGCGGCTGGGTCTATTGCTATCATTAAAGCCTGCCTGGGTTCGCCTGTGACGGATTGGCCCAGGCTCTTATGGTTGGGTACTACTGCGGCGCAGCTGTGATCAGACAAATGTCTTTTACGCCCTGACTTGCACGCTAAACTAACGGTTACGTCCCTAGGGATATGGGTCACGATGAGATGGGATTGGCTGGGGTCACTCGGCTTGCTCGTATACGTCACCGCACTGGTGGCACTGAGTCTGCGTATTCTTCTAAAACGCCGACCCCTCGGCAGCACTTTAGCTTGGCTCTTGTTGGTCTATACTCTGCCGATACTTGGCATCTTCTGCTATTTGCTCCTAGGTGAACATTACCTCGGCCGCATGCGCGCCGAGCGGGCCAAGCGACAGTACCAATTCTATTCGCTTTGGTTACAACGCATCCTATCGACACAACGCGCCCTGCACCCGCCCCAGCAGTCCCTCGGCCCGGTGATGGAACTGACTCGCAGCAGTATTGGCATGCCCGCCCTGTCCTGCAGCCAATGGGCCCTATTCGATGCCGCCGACGGACTGTTTGAGAGCCTGAAAGTCGACATTGACCAAGCCCAGACCGTCATATTCCTCGAGTTCTATATTCTTGACGACCAGGGCCAGGTGGTGAATATCCTGGCCGCCTTGGCTGCCGCGTCACAACGCGGCGTCCAGGTCCATCTGATGCTCGATAGCGTTGGCTCGCACCGGTTTTTGCGCAGCCAGCGCTGCCAGCGTTTGATCCGAGCGGGGGTACAGGTACTGGAAGTGCTCTACGCCAATGTCTTGCGTATGAGCCTGCGTCGTCAGGACCTGCGTCAGCATCGGAAATTGATCGCCATCGATAATCGCATTGCCTATACCGGATCGATGAACCTGGCCGACCCCGCGTTCTTTAATGCGCATATGGGAGTCGGTTCGTGGGTTGATATCATGGTTAAAATTCAAGGCGATATCGCCAAGCTCGTGCAAGGCACGCTGGTTTTTGACTGGGAAATGGAAACCGGTGTGCGCCTAGCGGATAGCTTAGCCAACCCCACTTTTGCTGAGCGCCACGCGAACCTGATGCAATTATTGCCGAGCGGCCCCGCCCTGGATGAGGAAATACTGCTCCAGGTATTGCTCACTGCGATCCACAATGCCCGCCAACGAATCGTGCTCACCACACCCTACTTTGTACCTGATGAGTCGTTGCTGCAGGCCCTTAAATCGGCGGGCAAGCGCGGGCTCGATGTGACCGTCATCGTACCCCGTAAAAACAACAGTAAGTTGGCCCAATATGCCGGGCGATCTTTTTATCAGGAACTATTGTTGGCGGGGGTCGTGATCCGACGCTTTACCGATGGCCTGCTGCACACCAAAACGGTGATCGTGGACGATCACCTGGTCTTGATCGGCTCGGTTAATCTCGACATGCGCTCTATCTGGCTCAACTTTGAAGCCACTCTGGTGGTCGACGATGTCGCCTTCTGCGAACAGGTGCGCGCCATTACCGACGGTTACTGTCGCCGCTCCGAACAACTGCTGCTCAGCGACTGGCATCAGCGGCCCGTGTACCAGCGTGTAGCGGAGAGCTTGGCGCAACTGGCCAGCCCATTGCTATAGCCGCCCGAGAGGGCTCGGGAGGGATCATGATGCCAGCGGCTTGAGCGAAAAACCTTAGCCAAACTTATAATCGGCGACAAAGGGGTTGGTCTTGCGCTCAACTCCGAAGGTCGACTCAGGACCGTGGCCGGGAATAAAGTTCACATCATCGCCCAGCGGCCAAAGCTTTTCGGTAATGGAGGCAATAAGGGTCGCGTGATCGCCCTTGGGGAAGTCGGTCCGGCCAATTGATCCGGCAAAGATAACATCGCCCACCCAAGCCAGCTGCTGCTTGGCATGATAAAAGATGACGTGGCCCGGCGTATGCCCTGGCGCCGAAATGACCGCTAGGCTCTCCGCTCCGACCTGAACTGTATCGCCATCGTTCAACCAGCTGTCGGGTAACACATTGCGCAGACCGGTCAGGCCGTAGCTGCGGCTCTGTGCTTCTATGCCCGCAAGCCAAAAATCATCGGCCTGGGCCGGTCCAATGACTGGCAAACCGAGCTGCTCGCGCAGGTCCTGCGCGCCACCGGCGTGATCCAGATGGCCATGGGTTAACCAGATTGCGGTCAGCGTTAACCCTAACGCCTCGACTTGGTGCCGCAGCACGCTGACATCACCACCGGCGTCAATGAGCACCGCTTCCCGGCTCTGGTCACACCACACAAGCGAGCAATTTTGTTGAAAGGCTGTTACCGGTATTATTTTATAACGGAGCACGCAGTCACCTTTGGTAAAAGTTAGATTTGACGATCAGTATAGGATAAGGCCCCATTAGAGCCCACCCCAATTAGCTCTCTGTTAGCGTGCTGCCATCTGATGAATGAATCGACTGGTTCGTTCGATGGCGTTGTCCAAATGCGCCGTGTGCGTGCAGCCACTGGCTTTACGTGGCTTGAGATCATGGTCACCATCGGTAAACCAATCGATGTGCACATTGCTCGGCAAACGATATTGCGCGACATCGGCGCGATTGCCCATCGAATCGCGCTCGCCTTGGCAAATCAATACCGGAGATTCAACGGTCTGAAAGTGATCCACCCGGACCTTTTCCGGCTTGCCCAAAGCATGAAATGGATACCCGAGCACCACCACCCCGGCATAGGACTGCTCTGCAGCCAGTACCGTGGCCATCCGTCCACCCATCGACTTACCGCCAATGATAACCCGAGACAGGTTGACCTGCTCAATGACCTGTTTGAAGTGGTCGAGCAGCTTGGGTTGTCGATCGGGTGGTCGCCGCTTGCCGGTGTCGCGCTTTTTCTGCATATAGGGAAATTCAAACCGCACGACGCGAATGCCGCGCTCGGCCAGACCGGTCGCGACCCGATTCATAAACTCAGAATCCATACCCGCCCCGGCGCCATGGGCAAAAATGAAGGTGGGTCCACCCAGGTCGCCATTGATGATTAGTTGCTGCACCAGCTCTACCTCGTAATGGCTAAATTATTTTCGAACAATGCTAAACGACTGTTGGTGAAATACAATTAAGCAAATTGATTATCTAATTAGCATGTCAGCGGCCCGGTCTGCTAAAGACACTGTTGATCGGCCAATAATACTCTAGAATAGGATAGATATTTCGCGCCTACACCGCGCGTCGCCCTGACTCGGCGGCAACGGACTTTTGCCCTAGGGCCTGCAGTCCCAGTAATCGGTTGGCCCACTGGCCGGCCTTAATGGGTCAAGCTACCCCGGAACAGGATCGATTTCATGACAGACTCATCGTTGGCACAGTGCGGCAACTTGGCTCGGCTCGCTTTTTTCGCCCTTCTTGGCCTTGCTGGCCTGAGCGGCTGTGCTGCAATTAATATTCAGGATGTCGACCCGGATCAGCTCGATATCAAAGTTCGATTGAATCAGGGCGCGTCACTGAGCGAACTGGATGTCTTTTTAACTCGAGGGCTTTGGGCCCAACCGGTGCGGATGAACGGTGCCCAAATCTCCGTGGCCTATGCCGATGGGTCGACCGAGGCGCTGATCGCCAGCAATCAAAGAGGCCGCTATGGTTTGCGGTCCAGAGACTCAGGCCTGATCACCGATCTGCAGGTTGATACGGTAGGCCGCCAAAGCTTGCCCCTTATCGCCGCCGTGCGCATATCCGAGGATAATAGTTTCGACGGTCAGACTTTTTTTAAGGATGATGTCATCACCTTAAATCTAACCGAGTCAGCCGGTGACGAGCGCTATTTAATAGCCTCCGGACGCTGTGGCAACACCGATTACAGCAGCGCGCAAAAAATCACCGATCGAGCGACGACCTTGACGGTGAAGCTAGGGGATATCATGAAACGGGTGAACAATGCGGCGGAGGCGGATCTAAATGGCATCATTCCGATCACCCTGACCTTGGAGGAGCGCTATCAACCCATCTGGACCCCGCCCTTTAAAATCGACAAACTCGCTGCGAGCGATTCGGTGCAGTTTCAGCTAGACACCTCCGGCTTTCGGGTGCGCGCCGAGGTCAGGTTGCAAGTGGGGAATAGCCTGATGATGCAGTTCCAGAATCAAACCTGGGATACGCAATTCTGCCTTTAGCTCGGCACGACGATGTGCAAAAGCGGCCGTTTGCTCTGACTAAGTCGACTAATGACTAGTTCGCATAGCTCGCCTTGATCAGATCGGCCGCCTTTTCAGCGATCATAATGGTCGGTGCGCTGGTATTGCCACCGATTAGGGTTGGCATCACCGAGGCGTCGACCACGCGCAATCCGGTCATACCCTGAACGCGCAGTTGTGCATCGACCACCGCCAAACGGTCCTGGCCCATGCGGCAAGTGCCCACCGGATGATAGACCGTATCGGCTCGGCGGCGGATCTCGGCGATCAGTTGCGCATCGGTCAGGGCGTGGGTTGGCTGCATTTCCGTGGCCGCATATTGCCCCAGCGGCGCCGCCGCCATGATCCGCTGCATTAAGCGTACGCCGCGCAGCAACGCGGCAACGTCAGCCTCGGTGGCAAGAAAGTTGGGATGAATCAAGGGCGCGTCCAGCGGATTGGCCGAGGCCAGCTGCACCCAGCCGCGACTGGTCGGGCGCAGCACACAGGCGTGACAGCTGACCCCATGGTAAGGCGACAGGCTACGAGCGTGGTTTTGCAGTATCCCGACGACAAAATGAAGTTGAATATCGGGTCGATCGAGACTCGGATCGGTCTTTAAAAAGCCACCGGCTTCGGCGCCATTGGTGCTCATCAGGCTGTTCGGGTTGCCCCGGCTAAAACGCCAGACATCACGCAACAGGTGCCAGATACCGATCGGCGACGCGCCCAATACGTCACGCAGTAGCGCACGATAGCTGGTTACAAAGTCCGGATGATCGACCAAATTCTGCCCTACGCCGGGCAGCTCATGCACCACAGCAATGCCGTGACTGGCCAAGTGCTCGGCCGGCCCGATACCCGATAAGAGCAACAGCTGCGGGCTATTAAAGGTACCGGCGCTGAGAATAACCTCGCGCCGGCAGTTCAGGCTCTGGCGCTGCCCGCCGATTAACAGCTCTACCCCTCGGCACTGTTTCGCCACGGTCAACAAGCGCAAGACGCGTGCTTGGGTCAACACCGTTAGATTGGGTCGTGCCAACGCCGGGTGTAAATAGGCCGTGGCACTGCTGCAGCGCCGACCGTTCTGTTGGGTCACCTGATAGCTACCGACGCCTTCCTGATCGCTACCATTAAAGTCGCTGTTTTCCTTAAAACCGGCAGCACGGCCGGCCGCTACAAAGGCCGTTCGGGCACCCGCTGGACTGGTCAGGTCGGCGACATTCAGGGGCCCACCTTGGCCGTGCAGTGGGCCCTGGAGTCGTTCGTTGTGTTCGGATTTTTTAAAGTAGGGGAGGACATCTAACCAAGACCAGCCGGCATTACCCAGCGCGGCCCAATCGTCATAATCCTGCTGATGGCCGCGCACATAAATCATCGCGTTAATGGCACTGGAACCGCCCAGGGTTTTGCCCCGTGGCTGGTAACCGCGTCGGTTGCCGAGGCCGGGTTGGGGGATGGTCTTATAGGCATAGTTGAGATAAGGCGTGGGCACCGTAACAATCATGCCGAAGGGCATATGGATCGCCATAGAACGGTCGGTGGCACCAAATTCCACCAGGGCAACACTCACCTGCGGATCCTCGCTCAGTCGATTGGCCAAAACCGCTCCGGCTGAACCGCCGCCAACAATGATGAAATCAAATTCCATACTCGCCTGCTCCTATACTGATCGACAGACCATAGCGGGTATTTTGCCGTAAAGGCAAGCTTGCCGATACATCACATCAGGGCCATGGTTTATACTCTGGGCAGTGGTTATATATAAAGGGGAGCTCAGATGGAATTAGGTGGCGTCGGACTGGTCATGCTGGTCGTGGTGTTTATTTACTATTTGCGCATGGTCGGCAGGCGCATGGCCAACCGACAACGTAAGGATCAGATTAGCCTGATCCTGGAAAAGGTGGGCATTCTGGAGTCGGTTGCCCAGGATCGCAAAGCGCTGCTCATCGTTGAGCAGGCCCAGCAGAGCCACCCCAACCAACCTCGACTCGCCCAGGCGCGGGCGCGGATCCAAGCGCGGCTCAGCAGCGTTGAATCGTAATCAGTCGATGCTCGGCCCGATCTAGGATCTGTTGTTGCTCTGCCGGACTGACAATGGACCAGTTCTTGATGTCCGCCAATGACCGTCCGCAGCCGAGACAGGTGTCTGCATCGTCCAGCGTGCACAGCTTCACACAGGGGCTTTGGAGTCGGGTATAGGCGTTGCTCATGGTCGCGTCACCGCACAGTCGGTGTGAACGGCACATTGCGCGCGCGACTGGAGTGCGCCACGCAGTAGCGCCTTGTTGTTAATAGTCATCTGAATCCTGAATACTCAATTTGGCCGCTTGGCCGCTTAAATGATGTGGGTCGGTTTCCTGATCCAGTTTGATCATCAGACGCAGATCGTTTTCGGAATCGGCATGGGCCAGAGCATCCTCATAGGTCAGTTCCCCGCGACTGTACCCTTTAAACAGTGCCTGATCAAAGGTTTGCATGCCTAGCTCGGGAGATTTGGCCATCAGGTCTTTTAACAGATGAACATCACCCTTGCGGATGTGATCCGATACCAGAGGGGTGTTAATCAACACCTCGATCACCGCCTTACGTCCAAGACCGTCCGGTGTCGGCACCAACTGTTGCGCGACGATGGCTTTCAGATTGAGTGATAGATCCATCCACAGCTGACGCTGCCGCTCATGGGGGAAGAAATGCATGATCCGATCGAGTGCCTGATTGGCATTATTAGCGTGCAGGGTTGCCAAACAGAGGTGCCCGGTTTCGGCAAAGGTCATCGCATATTCCATGGTTTCGCGCGTACGCACTTCGCCAATCATAATTACATCGGGCGCCTGGCGCAGGGTGTTCTTGAGCGCCACTTCAAAGCTGTCGGTGTCGATGCCCACTTCCCGCTGAGTCACGATGCTGCCTTCGTGCTGATGTATAAATTCAATCGGGTCCTCGATGGAAATAATGTGACCCTTGGAGTTGCGATTACGGTGCCCGATCATCGCCGCCAGGCTGGTCGACTTGCCGGTCCCGGTTGCCCCGACAAAGATCAACAGGCCCCGCTTGGTCATGGCCAGCTTTTTAATCACATCGGGCAGGCCCAATTCTTCGATCCGTGGAATACGAGTTTCGATGCGGCGCAAGACCATACCGGCGAGGTTGCGCTGATGAAAGGCACTGCATCGGAACCGACCAATGCCGCGCGCCGAGACTGCGAAGTTGCACTCTTGGGTGTCATTGAATTCAATGCGCTGCCGGTCGGTCATTACCGACAAGACCAGCTCGCGCGTTTTTTCAGGACTGAGCGGGGTCTTGGTGACCGGGATCACCTGGCCATTCACCTTCATGCTCGGAGGTACACCCGCCGTTATAAAGAGGTCAGAGGCGCCCTTTTCTACCATCAGGCGAAGCAGCTTGTCGAATTCCATGGTGTTTCCTATCGTATTCGCAGGTTAGGCGTTGGTATCCCAAAGACTGATCACCGATCCCGTACCCAGCACCCGAAGACCGGTCTAATGACCCACTTAAAAGCTTTCCGGTTGCTTGGCTTTCGAGCGCGCTATGTCACGATGCACGGTGCCGCGTTGGACCAGGTTCTGCAGGCACTGATCGAGTGTTTGCATGCCATGTTGTGCACCGGTTTGAATCGCAGAGTACATCTGGGCGACCTTGTCTTCGCGGATTAGGTTACGAATGGCCGGCGTGCCAATCAGAATTTCGTGCGCCGCCACACGGCCGCCCCCGGTTTTCTTAAGCAGGGTTTGTGAGACCACCGCCATTAGGGATTCTGACAGCATCGAACGCACCATCGACTTTTCCGCGCCGGGAAATACGTCGACGATGCGGTCAATCGTCTTGGCGGCCGATTGGGTGTGCAGGGTGCCAAACACCATATGGCCTGTCTCGGCGGCTTCCAATGCCAAGCGAATGGTTTCCAGATCGCGCATTTCGCCGACCAGAATGATATCCGGATCTTCACGCAAGGCTGAGCGCAGGGCCGAACTGAAGCCCAGCGTATCGCGGTGGACTTCGCGCTGGTTCACCAGGCATTTTTTCGACTCATGGACAAATTCGATCGGGTCTTCGATGGTCAGGATATGTTCGTACTTGGTTTCATTGATGTAATTCACCATCGCAGCCAGGGTCGTCGACTTACCCGAGCCGGTTGGGCCGGTGACCAGACAGATACCGCGCGCGGTATCAGCGATGTCTTTAAACACCTGACCCATACCAAGGTCTTCCATGGTCAGCACCTTGGAGGGGATGGTCCGAAAGACGGCACCGGAACCCCGGTTGTGATTGAAGGCATTAACCCGAAAACGCGCCACCCCTGGCACTTCAAAGGAAAAGTCGGTTTCGAAAAACTCTTCGAAATCCTTCCGTTGGCGATCGTTCATGATGTCATAGATTAGGCCATGAACTTCCTTATGACCCATGGGCGGTAGGTTGATTCGACGTACGTCGCCATCGACCCGGATCATCGGCGGCAGACCTGCAGACAGATGCAGATCGGAGGCATTTTGCTTTGCGCTGAAGGCCAGCAATTCGGTTATGTCCATTCAAAACTCCGAAAACGTGAACAGTATTATTCTGCAGCCGGTGTTTTTGCTACACTCAACCACTCTAGTGAGCGTAGCACAGCCCGCAAAAAGGCCGACATTGGCCACCCAATAATAGAGCGATTTCATGACAAAGATGCTGATGAGTTCACGTTTAGCCGACGTCAATCACCGAATTGAACTGGCCTGTGATCAGGCCCAACGAGCGCGTTCGTCGGTCACCCTGCTCGCGGTCAGTAAAACCAAACCGCTCGCCGATCTAGTCACGGCCTACCAGGCGGGACAGCGGCACTTTGCCGAAAATTACGCCCAGGAAGCCGTCGATAAAGCCGAGGCGGCTCCGTTTGACGACGCTATTTGGCACTTTATCGGGCCGTTACAATCGAATAAGAGCCGCGGCATTGCCGAGCAATTCGATTGGCTGCACAGCATGGATCGCTTTAAGCTGGCACAACGCCTGAATGACCAGCGCCCGGCAGAGAAAGCGCCACTCAATCTGCTGATCCAAGTGAACATCAGTCAAGATCCGGCAAAGTCGGGCGTTAAGCCCGATCAGGTGGCGGTCTTAGCAACGCAAATCTTGGCGCTGCCCCGGCTGCAATTTCGCGGTCTCATGGCGATCCCGGCAGCGGATTTGCCCTTGGCCACTCTGACGGCGCAGTTCCAAGAATTGAAAAGGCTGCAACAAAGCCTCATAAAGGACTTTCCCGAGTGCACCGAGTTGTCGATCGGCATGAGCGGTGATTTCCCGACTGCCATCGACTGTGGTGCGACCATGGTCCGAATCGGTACCGATATTTTTGGTGCCCGTTAACCTCGAATTGGAGTCTCAGCAAGATGAGCATTAAAACATTGGGCTTTATTGGCGCCGGCAACATGACTGGGGCGATCGTCAAGGGCCTACTGGCGAGCGGTTTTGCCCCCGCCAACCTGATATTGTGCAATCGCACGCCCGCGAAACTGGCGCCCTTTGCCGACCTAGGCTGCATTGTCACCACGGACGCCCAAGAGGCAGTCACCTTGAGCGATGCCTTGGTCTTGGCGGTAAAACCGCAACTGATGAAGTCGGTGCTGCTGCCCCTGGCCGAATCGGTACAGCAGCGTCAACCGCTGATTCTGAGCGTCGCGGCAGCCATCGGTGAGGCCAGCATCAACCATTGGCTTGGTGGCGGGCTGGCAATTATTCGCACCATGCCCAATACACCCGCACTGGTCCAGGCGGGTGCCACCGGCCTGTTTGCCAATGGCCGTGTGACCGAGGCGCACAAGGAATTCGCCCAGGGCCTGTTTGCCGGTATTGGCCAATATCGCTGGGTTGATCCAGAGGCGCTGATTCATTCGGTCACCGCCGCCGCGGGCAGCGCCCCGGCCTATTTTTTCCGCTTCGCCCAAGCCATGAGTCGAACCGCGCAAGTGCAGGGCCTCAGCGAAGACCAGGCGCGCGTTTTGATCGGCCAGACCATGCTCGGTGCCGCCAAGATGATCCTGGAAACCGATGAACCTCTGGAGCAGATGTGCCAGAAGGTCTGCTCGCCCAAGGGTACGACCGAACGCGCCATCCAGAGTTTTGAGGCGAGCGATATCGACCTGATCGTTGCAAAGGCGATGACCGCATGCTTCGAGCGGTCCCAGGAACTGGCTGAATTGCTCGCCGACTGAACCGACTGAAACGCAGCATTAGGCAAAAGCCATTGCGCTGCTGCGGGCCTTTATTCACAATCGCTCGTAGCTACTGAACCGGCAACCCGAGCCGGAACACCACATTGAAAGTTTTAGCACCGGTCTGCCATCAGATCGACAGGAGTTTAGATGATAATATTAGTTATGTTGCTGAGGGCCGCCTTCGGGATCGTGCTGGTGTCGCTTATTGCCCGCTTTCTAGCCCAGCTGGCGCGGGCCAATTTTTACAATCCGCTGGCTCAGACCATCGTCAAGATAACCGACCCGTTCGTAAAGCCGGTGCGCCGCTTTGTGCCGGGATTGGGTGGTATGGACGTGAGCACATTACTGCTGGTCTATATCGGTCAGGTCTTATTTGGCGTGATGCTGATCCTGCTGTCGGGCCAAAGCCCAATGGGTCTGATAACCAATCTATTGCTTTGGGGGCTTGTCGCCACCCCGGCCCTGATCCTCACGGTGATTCAATTTTCCATGATCATCGTCGGGGTGATGAGTTTCGTTCTGATGGGTCAACGTAACCCCTTTGTCGATTTTATCGGGGAGATGATCGAGCCCTTCGTCGGACCTTTCCGGCGCATGAACCTGAAAATCGGCATGCTCGACCTGTCTTTTATGCTGGCTTTTTTCGTGATCATTATTCTCAAAGATGTTGTTCTGATGCAGTACGTCGGTGGCCTATTGGGCTATCCAGTCGGTGTCTTTATCGGCCTCTAGTGCCGGCCCTTGGAGTGCGCCATGAGCACTCCCACCTATTCACCCGTTAAGAGATGCACCATGCCAAGCGAAATACCAGCCGACAGCGTAGGGTACGTCGAACCCCAAATTGCCTACTTCAATGAACCGTTGCCGTTGCGCAGTGGTCGCACCCTAGACAGCTATCAATTGGTTTATGAAACCTATGGCACCCTCAATGCCCAGCGCAGCAATGCCATCCTGATTTGTCACGCCCTCAGTGGCCACCACCATGCGGCCGGCTACCATCAAGCGAGCGACAAAAAACCCGGTTGGTGGAATGAATGTATCGGACCCGGCAAGGCCATCGACACCAACCATTACTTTGTTGTGTCACTCAACAATTTGGGCGGCTGCCACGGCTCGACCGGTCCTATCAGTATAGACACCTCGACCGGTGAACCCTTTGGTCCGGAGTTTCCCATTATGGCCGTGCGCGATTGGGTCAAGAGCCAGGCACGTTTGGCCGACCAATTGGGCATCGACTGCTGGCAAGCGGTTGTCGGCGGATCCCTTGGCGGCATGCAGGCCATGCGTTGGTCCATCGACTATCCGAGCCGGCTGAAAAAATGCGTTATTATTGCCGCGGCACCGAAGTTAACGGCACAGAATATCGCCTTTAACGAAGTGGCCCGTCAGGCCATCACCAGCGATCCAGACTTCCACGCCGGTTACTATTTCAAACACCAAACCCTGCCCCGCAAAGGCTTGGCGTTGGCACGGATGCTCGGTCATATTACCTATCTCAGCGACGACAGCATGCGCGAGAAGTTTGGGCGAGACCTGGCCACCGGCAAACTGAATTTTAACTATGAAATAGAATTTGAAGTCGAAAGCTATCTGCGCTATCAAGGTGAACAATTTTCCGACACCTTCGATGCCAATACCTATCTGCTGATGACTAAGGCCCTCGACTATTACGACCCAGCTGCCGACTTCGATCACGATCTGAGTCAATGCCTGAGCAAGAGCCAGTGTAAATTCTTGGTGTTGTCCTTTTCGACCGATTGGCGCTTTGCCCCGGTGCGCAGCAAAGAGATAGTCAATGCCCTGTTGCGGGCCCAAAAACCCGTCTCCTATTTGGAGATCGACGCACCGCAAGGACACGATGCGTTCCTATTTCCCATTCCAGAGTACGTTAGTATTCTGCAGAAATTCCTCGCCCACCCGGGAGAACCCGATGCGCACTGATCTGCAATTTATCAGCCAATGGATTAAACCCGGCGAACGTATTCTCGATATGGGTTGTGGTGATGGGGCAATGTTGGCCTACCTCATCAAGCATAAATCGGTGACCGGATATGGCATGGAGATCGATACTCAGAAGATCATCACCTGTGTCGAACGGGGCGTCGATGTTATCCACCAAAATCTTAACGACGGCCTGCGCTATCTCGATGATGCCAGCTTTGATACGGTGATCATGACGCAGTCCTTGCAGCAGACCACCAATCCCGACAAGATCATCAATGAGATGTTACGGATCGGCCAGCGTGCCATTGTTACTTTCCCCAACTTTGGTCACTGGAGTGCGCGCTTGTATCTGGGTCTGCGCGGCATGATGCCGATGTCGAAAACTCTGCCCCTGCGTTGGTACAATACGCCCAACATCCATCTGTGCACCTTCAAGGATTTCGAAATCCTCTGTCAAGAACAGAACATCAATATTTTAAAACGCACCGTGGTCAATAACGACCACAGTGAAAGCTGGAAAATTAAACTTTGGCCCAACATGCTCGGGGCCATCGCCATCTATCATATTGAAAAACAGGAAGTCTAATATGTTGCGCCAACTCCTAATTACATGCCTGCTGACCCTGGTCGGCACCCTGGCCTGGGCCGAACAGAAGGTCGATTTTTCGGGCCATGAATTGCATTATATTATTTTAAACACCACCGAATTATCGCCCAAAATCGCGGCACGCTACCAGATCGTGCGCTCCGGTAAACGGGCTTTTATTAACTTATCGATCTTAGAAAAATCGGCCGACGGTTTTGGCACCCCAGTCAGCGCACAGGTCAAGGCTCGCCAACGCACCCTGATCGGTCAGATTGCGGATATCGAGCTGCAAGAAATTCGCGAAGGCGACTCAATCTACTATATCGGCTCGTTTGAAATATTGAATCGCGATAACCTCTGGTTCGATATCAACCTGACCGTAACAGACGGACCGGGCTTCGAATTTTCCTTTCCGCAGCAGGTTTGGCAAGAAGCAAAATAAAAGCCAGCGGCCATAAAAAAGGGTGGCCATAGGGGCCACCCAAAGGAACAAACCTCATGTCACCTCAGAACGAATCTGCTTAGGGTTGATACACCGTGACGACCCGAGTGCCACCCAGCAATGTAGCGGCGAGGGTATTGACCTGATCGGCCGTGACCTCGACTAAGATGTCTTCGAAGTCATCATACTGTACGGCCGGTATGGCATAGAGCAGGGTGTCGGTCAGCGCATTAATAGCTCCGGCATTGGTCGACAGGTCCTGCTGCATTTGCTCACGGTATTTAGACATCGCTTCGGTCACTTCAGTTGCGCTGAATGGCATCGCCAAAACCCGTTCCAATTCCGCATTCAGGATCGTTAAGGCCTCCTGCTGACGCTGTGGATCGGTGCTAAAACGAATATGGAGGCGCCATTGAGATTCGTTAAAATACCTCGGATGTTGAAACACCGCAGTGCCATAGCTAAGGCCTGAATCTTCTCTTATAGACTCCAATAAGCGCTTATCCAAGGCCAGGTTGAACACCTCCGACAGGCTGAGACTCAGCGGGCTCAGGGTTGGCTCGGAGGCTGAAAAGACATAACGAATATCGGTCCGCTCCTCAACCTGCCCACTGATTATTAGGGTCTGTGCTGACTCGGTAATGGAGCCGAATGATGTCGTCTCAGTCGCGGCCTGCAATGGCAAGCCGGCCAGATAGATCATCAAAAGTTGCTCGACCCGCGCGACCTCAATATCTCCAACGATAGCCACCAAAGCACCCTGATGGGACTGCAACAGATTTTCCTGCACCGCCTGAACATCGGCCACAGTCAGCTCACTTAACTGTGCCCCTGACCAGATCGTATAGCGCGGCTCGTCACCATAAACGGCGGCTAGATAACGGCCATAGAAGTTCCAATCCGGCGTCTGATCAAACTGATCGGCCTGCTCGATCGAGGTGTTTTTGACTAACTCGAAAAGGGTTTCATTGAGGTCGGGTTCGGTTAGGGATCCTGCCGTCAGCTGAAGCATTCGATCGAGCTGATCGGCCGGACCATTCACATCCACGCCGGCATATACCTTAGAGTAAAAGAGATCGTAACCGACACCCAGACTTTGCAAGGCGTCATCAAAGTCTTGCCCGGCTAAACCCGCGAGGCCGGATCGGGTCCGCGCCGCAACCCAGGACTCACTGGCCATAACCAATTCATCGGGCAAGGCTCGATTACCCCCAAGTATCAGGGTTTGCACGTAGGCCCGACCCGGCTCCAAATCGGTGGGCTTAAAGACCACCGACAGTCCATTTTCGAGTGTCCAGAGCATCAGGCCCTCGCTGTCCAAGCGATCGTCGGTTTTGGCTATGAGTCCAGGGAAACGATAGGCGTCAGCCTGGAACCCTGCTGACACAGTGGTACGTTCTTCCAACTTATTTTGCCAACCGGTTAAGTAGGCAGCCTTAGCCGCTGCAGCGTCGAACTCAGCGCCCTTAGGATGGAAGAAATAGCCGCGCAGGTGACCGGGTTGTATCGCCTTGGCAATGATCCGATTTACATCCGCCAATGGGATGCTGAGCAGCTGGTCCAGGTTCGCCAACATCGACTCGGGATCTTCGGGCAGTTCTTCCTCACTGATGTCGGACATCAACCAGTCGATATGCTCTGCCGAAGATGCTCCAGCCAAGCTAGACACCCAGTTTTCAATACTGATGCGAAACTGGCCACCAATTTGCTGATATTCCTCGGTACTGATGCCGTACCTTTTCATCCGCTTAAGCTCGGCGGCGAGCGCCGTCAAGGCTTCGCTGCTACGACCTTCATAAACGGTGCCATAGATCTGCAGGGGCTTTTGGCCGTCTTCTAAACTATCAATACCGGCACTACTATCAATCAAGGCTGCCTGCTCCTGCTCACCCAAGCGCTGCAGTCGACCCGTCAGGGCTTGGGTGTACAGAGTTTCAATAAAGCCCAGCTCGTTGCCGGCGGCACTGTTCGTTTCATACGACAAACCGGGCAGATAAAGCAACCAAAAGGAGTTCAATTGGTCGCTGTCGCTTAGACCGAAGAGCTCGATCCCGGCTAAGTCAACCGCTGATCCTTGCGGCTCATCAATAGCGCTCGGCTCGCGCTGCCAACCGGCAAAGGTGGATGCAATGGCTGCGACTGCATCCATGCTACCCTCTGGATAGACCACTACCACGTCGATATTGTCGGGCCGGTAATGGCGTTGATAGAAGCCGCGCAATTGCTCGGCGGTCGCTGCCTTAACGATGTTCATATCACCAATCGGCATACGCTCAGGATAGGCCGTATCGGCATAAAGATGATTGAAGAATTGCAGTCCAGCGCTCTGTTCTGTGCCCTCACTGAGACGCCACTCCTCAACGATCACCGGGGCCTCTTTAGCCACCTCATCGGCCTCGAAGCTGATCGCGGTCGACCAGTCGTACAGCACCTCAAAAGCCGTCGCGATGAGATCCGGTCGATCTGATGGCACTGTTAGACTGTAAACGGTTTCGTTAAAACCGGTGTAAGCATTGATATCGCCGCCAAAACTCATGCCAGCGGATTCAAAAAACGCCACCATCTCATGTTTGGGGAAACGGGCGGTGCCGTTTAAGGCCAGATGCTCGACCATATGGGCCAGGCCGCGTTCGCTGTCCAGTTCATCGAGTGAGCCGGCGCGCACGCGCAAGCGCAGCTCTACCCGGTCCCTATTGTCATTGTCCGGTAACGCCTTAACGGCCCAGCGCAGACCATTGTCGAGAACGCCCTGTTGCACGAGTGGGTCTG